>Ga0315282_10000464_pt1 | contig 80781 bp, 95 predicted proteins | sample YL17G07_20_MG_FD_203693 | JGI IMG/M metagenome (GOLD analysis project Ga0315282, IMG submission 203693) | Sediment microbial communities from Yellowstone Lake, YNP, Wyoming, USA - YL17G07_20 | ecosystem: Environmental > Aquatic > Freshwater > Lake > Sediment | place: USA: Wyoming | collected...
TTCGGCAAACCTTTTTGCCTCGTCATAGACTCCTCTTGGTGCAATCGGGTCAACACTTCCGGGGTAAGATTCTGGCTGAGGATGCACCATGGGGTCTCCATAGACCTCTGAGGTCGAGGCGAGGAGGAATCTCGCCTTCTTCTCCTTTGCCAAACCGAGCGCCTTATGAGTGCCGAGCGATCCCACCTTGAGGGTCTGGATGGGGTAGTCCAGGTAGTCTTTCGGACTGGCGAGGGATGCAAAGTGGAGAATATTGTCCAGCCTTCCCTCGACATAGAGATATTCAGTCACGTCGTATTTGATGAATTCAAACCGTTCGTGTCCGATCAAGTGGGCTATATTTTCAATGTTCTCTTTTTTGATTAAGTTATCCATGCAGATAACCTTATGCCCTTGAGCAATGAAGAAATCGCAAAGGTGAGAGCCGAGAAATCCTGCTCCCCCTGTGATTAGGGTCCTTTCCATCTCACTCCTCCTCTCGTTCGCTTCAAATCAGAGATTTCTTTTTCTTAGCAGATCTCCTGATAGAGACATAACCATTACCATAGACGAAAGGACTTGTAAATATTTGATTGTGAATGCATAACTTTCTTTTGACAATTGAGTCAAAATAGGATAAAAAATGATACCCGTATAGATAAATTTGCTTTGGAGGGCACGGCTTATGGTGCAAAAGGTATCGAAGATCTGGATGGACGGCAAATTGATCCCATGGGAAGAGGCGAATGTCCACATCCTGACACATAGCCTCCATTATGGCTTAGCAGTCTTTGAAGGAATCCGATGCTATGTTTGTCAGGACGGGAAATCTGCGGTCTTCAGGTTAAGGGAGCATGTGGACAGACTCTTCGATTCCGCCCAGATCGGAGACATCAAAATCCCTTATTCGAAGCGAGAGATTGTCGAAGCCTGTAAAGAGACGATGCGGGTCAATCATTTGAAAGAGGGTTATATCCGTCCGATCGTTTTCATCGGAGAAGGGGTCATGGGGGTCTATCCTGCGGATAATCCGATTCGAGCTGCGATTATCACCTGGACCTGGGGGGCTTATCTGGGAGAGGGTGCTTTGGAAAAGGGCATTCGCGTAAAGGTTTCTTCCTACACCCGTCATCATGTCAATGTGATGATGACGAAGGCGAAAATTTGCGGCAATTATGTCAACTCAGTTCTGGCCAAGAGAGAAGTGATGAAGATGGGATACGACGAAGCCCTCATGCTCGACACGGAGGGCTATGTTTCAGAGGCCAGTGGAGAGAATATCTTCATGGTGAAAAACGGAGTGTTGAAAACGACTCCCCTCACCTCCGTCCTTCCCGGAATCACCCGGGACTCTGTGATTCAGATTGCGAGGGCAAAAAAGCTTACGCTGCTGGAGGAGCGATTCACTCGTGATGAGCTCTATACAGCTCAGGAAGCCTTCTTTACAGGGACGGCGGCCGAGCTGACACCCATCCGCGAAGTCGACGACCGAATCATTGGGAATGGGAAACCAGGTCCAGTGACCAAGGAACTTCAAGCTGCCTTTTTCGATGCTGTGAGAGGCAAAAACCCGGAATACAAAGAGTGGTTGGACTACCTTTAAAGATGAGCGGTAAACTTGAGGAGCGGCCCTACGGGCCTTGAGGATGGAGGTTAGAGGCCTCTTGCCTCAAGCGCAGCGATCCTCGAGCGAAGCGGCCCTTCGTTCTTTTTGTAAAGATGCATCTCATCATCGATGGTTATAATCTCCTTCATGTTAGCCGTTCTCTGATCCATCTCAATCCCGTCCAACTCCAATGGGAGCGGGAACGCCTCATTGATCAACTTTCAGCTTATCAGAACCTTAAGCCCTGCAGGATCACCGTTGTCTTCGATGGATGGCAGGGAGGTTGGGCCACGGAAAAAAGGGAGAGTCGAAAGGGGGTTGAGGTCATTTACTCCAAATTAGGAGAGAAGGCGGATGAGGTGATTAAACGGCTCGTCAAAGAGAAAGGGTCTGGGGCGATTGTCATCACTTCTGATCGGGAGATCGCAAGATTTGCCGAAAGGATGGCTGTTTCAGTCATTTCACCTGAACAGTTTCGAGAAAGAATAGAGATATCTGCGGAGAAATTTGGAGAGAATATCGAAGAGGAAGAGGAAAGAGGGGTTAAGCAAAAGGGACCTTCAAGAAGACTTTCAAAAAAGGAAAAAAGAGCCAGAGCCGCTTTGAAGAAACTTTAAGAGATTTTGCATCTTTCTTTCATTCCGCAATCTACAATCCACAATCTACAATCCGAAAGGGTTCAGGTCTTCCACTTATTTTCCGTTCCCTGCAGGAGTCTGGAGATGTTAGGCTGATGCCGATAGAGGATTAAGGCAGCAATAATAACACTTATAATGAAGTAGGCTTGAGAATCGCTCCTGAAAAAAGCAATCAGAATTGGAATCGTTGTTGCGCAGATGATGGATCCAAGAGAAATGAACCTCCATTTCCACACGATTCCTGCAAAGGCTAAAAACTCAATGAGGACTGCAACGGGAGATATGACAAGGTAGACACCCAAAGCCGTGGCAACTCCTTTACCACCCTTGAACCCAAGAAAGATTGGGAAGATATGTCCGAGAAATGCGCTCAGTCCTGAAACCGCTATCCACAGATTGGATTCACCCCACTGGATGGCGATGACTACCGGAATGGCCCCTTTTAGTAAATCTCCCACCAATGTCAAGATCCCCAGCGACTTTCCTGCGGTTCGGAAGATGTTGGTGGCCCCAATGTTTTTGCTTCCCACTTTTCTCGGGTCAACCTTGGAAAAGAGTTTAGTGAGAAGCAGTCCGGTCGGAACAGACCCCAAAAGATAACCGAAGAGAGCGATAAATATTCCGATGGGCATGGGAAACCTCGTATTAGACGGCCGCCCTTCTTCTCCAGTTCACCATGAAAATCCCTATCGAGACCAGGGGAAGGCCGATCATTAGGGAAACGGTCATCTCCTCATGAAGGACAAGGATGCCAAAGAGAACGCCAAAGATCGGCGTGAAGAAGGTGAAGGCGGAGAGCCTGCTAACCGAATATTCGTGAATGAGTTTAAACCATACTAAATAAGTGATAAAGGCGATGATGATCGATTGATAGAAGAGAGAGGCGATGATATAAGGATCTATCTTGTAAATCCATTTCGGCTCGAGGATGATGCTCACGATGAGCAGGATCGGGATCGAGAAAAACAGCTGATAAAGGAAGGTGTGTATCGGTTCAACTCTTTTTGCCATAAACTTCTTGATGTAAAGTGTTGTCGCTCCCCACAAGACTGCGGCGGTGATTTCTAAGATGTCTCCTAAGAGCATGCTCGCTTTGGCTGTCTTGGGTCTGCCGCCAAAGACGACGAAAATACCCGTAAAAGCCAGGACAAGTCCTACAATTTTTAGGGAGGTCAGGCGATCCCCTTTGAGAAAGAAATGAGCTCCGGCGGCTACGACAAAGGGACTCAGATAGACAAAAAGCACAGAGCGGGCAGCATCTGTATAAAGCATCCCGAAGTAGATGCAGGCGAATTCCGCCCCGAACAAAAGCCCCACCACGATTCCGTGAAAGAGCCTCACATCCGTGTGGAACAGCTTCTCTTCCTTCCTGAGGCAGTAGATCAATCCGCAAATCGAGGCGATGATGGAGCGCAGGGTTGATGCAAAGACAGGAGAGACACCTTCATTCGAATACTTGATGGCGGGATAGTTAAAACCCCAAAGTAAAGTCACGATGATCAGGATGACGACGGCTTTAGCGTCTAAATAATCTTTGCTCTCCATTCTTGATGCCTTTTTAGCCTAAAAAAACCATTTTTGCAATATCCGGCGATTTTCTCTGTTGCGATACCATTTCATCTCAAAGGTTCAAAGGCTTCAAATCTTAGGCTTCAAATCTTAGTTGACTTCGTTCTTGTATTTTAGTAGGCTTTGTCCTACTTAAAGGATCGCAAAAGGGTAACGCAGAGCGTAAGAATATTATACCGGGCGATTAGACCATGGCAAACTTCAGATGCTTGATTTTCGGATTGATGGTCCTCGGTTTTTTTAGTGGTGCAGAAACAGAAGGAGCCGACTGGAAATTTTTGAAAACAACCTTTCAAGGAGAGTTTTTCTATGATACGGAAAATATCACCCGATCGCCGGAGAACACCGTTGGAGTTTGGCTAAGAACAGTCTACTCAAAAGAATTCAAAGAAAAAGAAGGCGTGAATCATTTAAGCCAAACCGTAGGCTTGTGGGAAATAAATTGCAAAAACAAAGAGGTATGTTTATTATCAACCACTCATTATTCCGGGGAGAGCGAGATTTTACCTCCCCAGGTTTGGCTTCCTCCGGAATGGAAATCTATTGGACCGGACACCATCATTGATGCTTTGTATAAAGAATTATGCTCGAAAGGGAGTTGCATTTTGGAAGGCAACAAGGAATAATTTGACGGAGCTACAGAAGAATTGAGACTCTAAACCAATCTAAAGAAGGGGGCTTTAACGATGAAAAATAAGATACCAGAAGGCGTCATCAGCGAAATCTTTCCCAAAAAGGTTACAAAGTCCAAACTTAGCGAGGAAGTATACGACCAACTGAGGAAGATGATTCTTTCCGGGAAATTTAAGAAGGGCCAGCGATTAGTTGAAGAAAAGCTTGCCCACCGGTTGAATGTGAGCAGGAATCCTGTCCAGATAGCTCTCCTTCGCTTACGTAAGGAGAAGCTCGTCGCGTGGAAGTATAAAAAGGGGACCTTTGTGGCTTGATCCTTTCCGATATGAAAGGAAGACGCTCAGAATGGAGCCCCACGGGCAAAGCCCGTGGTTTTCTGCGTAGGTGGATAAAGGGCTATTGAAACCCTGAAATGGCGTCATCAGTCTGGGGGAGCCTTGTGACGCCTTTGCGTCCACCATGCACTCAATCCCTGGAGCGTAAGCGCGGTTCCGATTCCCCAGGCAGCATTGACCATAAGGCCGGTAATTATCCCGGAAGGCTTCCAGCCACCTCCCAGAGGTATCCCTTTAAGTGGGAAGACCACAAGCCAGGCAACAAAGGTCGGGCCGATGGCGCCAAAAATCAAGGTCAGCAGCCAGTACCCGGCACCTCCTGGAAAATTCCGATCGGCCAGAGCAAAGGCGATTCCCCAGATTCCTCCCCAAAAAGCCAGAGACCAGATTTGAGGTAACCCGAATGGTTTCGTCGGACCATAGGGAAATGGAGTGGCAGCCGCAACCCCTACGGCATGAAGGACAGACAAAGTACCTTGATGAAAAATAAGGACCGAGCAAAAGCCTGCGATAAAGGCGAAGATAACCCGAATAGGAAATATGCTCGCCTTCTCTTTACCCATGGAGATGCTCTACCGTAATCGCCCAACCGAGTTTTTTAGCCTCAGCGTGAGCTTCCTGCAAGGTGGCTCTTAGAGTAAATTCGACTCTTTCAGATTTCGGCCCGATTAGGACAGTTGAGCCATCGAATCTCTGGATTAGAGTAGCCCTTGGTTTTGCGTTAAGCAACTCGTTCACCCCCGTTTTAAAGATATTTAAAGAAAGGGAGCGTATAAACTAACCTACCCCTCGGCTTATAGCATGATCAAAAAAGCCGTGAGAATCAATAGGGTGAACGCCGTATTTATTTGAAATAAATAGTGTATTTTCAGGGCCAGGGAATTCAAAACAGATTTATGATTGGCGATTGATTATTGACGATTAAAGAACCCAAGACCGTTAGCAATCACCAATCAACAATCATCAATAATCAATCCGAGGAGGGCTATTTTTCAAAATCCGAGAAAATAAAAAGGCCGACCTAAAGTCGGCCTTTGGTGTGTGTCCTCATGCTTGGGGCAATCACCCTCTTCACTTCATCAGAAACCCGCTTTAGCCAGAGAGATTACGCATCGAAGGGTTTCCCCAGTCTTTGTTTCCTTCTCCTTGGTCTGAATCCCCTTGAGGATTCTTGCAGGCTTCCAAATCGGATACATCTGTAATTTTTATAGCACAAGAAAGGCATAAAAACAATGCCGCAGGATCAGATCAACCGAAGAGGGTTTTTAAGAATGCTTTAGCTTTCAAATGGGGCTTGGAGGCAAAGGACGTGTTTCGAAAATGCTGCAGAATGCCCCGCCCTGTGGGCGGGGAGCTTCACTTGGGAGTTTTCTTTGAAATTGTGGTGCCGGCATGATATATAAAAAGTACGCGGTGTGCACACTTGACGGAGTAAAGAAGGAGGTGGAAGTAAGAGATGAGAGGCGGGACAAGGAAAAACAGGGGACGCAAAAAGGCAGAAGTCATTTCCGGCCTTCAGGGCGTTGAATTTGACATCGATGCGATCAGGGAGATCAAGAAGCGCAAAAGGCGACTCCGTAAGAAACAAAGCAGGAAAGGATGAGTTGTAAGGAGTCCGAGGTCGATTAAAATACCTTATTTGTCAGAAAACTTGGAAAATCTAAGGGGGGTCGGGTGAAAGATGCAAAATTTCCCTTTTCCTGCCCCGTCTGTGGACGGAAGACAGACTATCTCTTGACAGAGTTGGTGGAGGGGGCTCTTTTGACCTGTTCCTTCTGTAAACTCAGAATTACTCTACATGGGCACATGTTAGAGGATGTCCAAAGAGAGATCAAAAAATTGAAAACGAACGTGACGCGAAAAAGTTCCTCCAAAGAAAGGATGTGAAAAGTGTGTTGATTGAATCGAAGGCTATTGGAAGTGGTGATGTTGATATTTATATGTCCTCAAAGTATCGGGTGAGGACAATCATCCCGTTTAGGCAAAATCCTGTAATGAATGTCTACCTTTTTACGAAAGAGGAGCTTAATACTTTCTTGGAGGGATATGACCAATATGCGGAATTCATCGTTTCGGTTGAGCAAGCAGAGGCCATGGCCTGAGGATGATAGGGATGAAAATAAAATCCTTATCGGTGAAGTGGAGAGTCATCCTTTTGATTATTGGGACTGCCATCTTTAGCCATTCGGAATTGTGGGGATTTGATTGGAAGTATTACGGAACCGATGAGGAGGGGTCGTATTTTTACGAGACAGAAAGTATGACGCGCCTATCCGATAACAATCTCAGGGTGTGTGTGCAATCGATTTATGCGGAGAAAGGCGTATCCCATTGGGTCAAAGAGGGAGGAAAAGAATTTCAGAATTTGGACTTTAGCTTAATGCTATCCGAATTCAACTGTGTGGAGAGATCAATCCGCCATTTACGTATTCTCTTTTATTCCAAGAATCAAGAAGTTTTCTACCCGATTAAAAATGAGGAATGGCAGCTTTTCGCGCCCGACTCGATGTCCGGGGCTTTATTCCAAGAAATATGCAAATAAGAACTGTTATCCTCAGTTCTCTATAAAGGGAAGATAATCAAAATAGGGCTTCTTAAAGACCAGATAAAAAGACGGGCTTAACAGAGGAGGAGTATTTGAAATTGATTTAGAAAGAAAACCCGAGAATCTCCATCCCTTCAGCCTTTGATTAGTTATTATTTCCACATTAGTGTCGCCACAGAGGGCATTTTTCTCTATCTTCCTCAACAAATGGTTTCACTTTCCTACAACTAAAACAATTGAAAACCGCCATATCATTTGCTCTTCCACAACTGAATATCGATTTCAGTCATTATGGCATTTGGGCCTTTAGCTTCCGGTCCATTTTTGTCTTTTCTTCTTCCCAGGCAGGGGGCACTTTCCCCTGCCCCGGGAAGAAAAATAATTGAACATGTCCACAATGATTGCAGGCAAAAATTTTAAATGTGCTGTCCCCAGTTGGTTGTAAGCCAAAATTCCTGGCATGATATACGTTATCGGAATCGACGAATAGTTGATAATTTCCAATGCCGCATACTCTACATCTTCTCTTGACTTTGGGGCTAATCAAATCAGCATTGTTGTTAATAATAAATAAGACTTTATCGACCTCCTGAAGAAGGCTAGTTGCATCAGAAAGGCAATCTTCTTCATTCTCAACTATGCATTTCTTAAAAAGAGAGTTTGCAAGTGTCATTGATTGAGTATCTGGAAACTTCTCTTCCAAATTAAATCCTGGCCTATCGAAATACCAAAGACGTAGAAGGGGTGATCCAGAAACCATTGACCACAAAAGTTTACCTAGTGAAAACACATCGAACGAGGGCTTTATATCTTCAATTCGCATCCCCATCGCCCATGCGGGCATCCAGTCACGACTTCCTACATTTTCAAACGTACCTGAGATTCTAGTGTACTGTCTCAGAAATGACTTTACACATCTCGTCATTCCGGACTTAATCCGGAATCCAGTCTTTTAAATCTGGATTCCTGCTTTCGCAGGAATGACAGCTCTTAGATCATTGTAAAGCCGTTATTGAGACACTACACTAGTATGGTGTTCATCGGTGAAGAAAACCAAGCCAAAATCTCCAAGAACTAGATTATCATCTGAATCAATAAAAATATTTTGTGGCTTTATATCTCTATGAACAATCCCTTTTTTACGTAATTCGGAAACTCCTTCCACAAGTGGTCGAAATGCTCTGAGCGCCTTCGGAAAATCTCCAGCAAACCTGTTCAGACTCTTAATAAGCTTCCGTTTGGGATGGTATTGAGACACAAACCATTTAGAGTCTGTGTCGGCATCAAGTATGGTTAGAAGATTTGGATGTTTAATTCCGGCCATTGCTTGAATTTCATGCTTTATTCGTTCCTCCGCTCGTTCCGCGTCTCTTGCATCTTCAGGTTTATGCAAGACCTTTAGGGCACCATGGTTGTTAACGTCTTGCATCCGAGTAACCTGAAGCACACTCTCCTTAAACAGCTCAAGGGCCTCTTCCTTCATTTCTTCTGTTTGCGTCCCTGCAAACTTTATGATTGAAGCTTTTATCATATTCCGGAGATCTTCTTTTCTGTGAAATGTATATTTGTCAAGAACACGATAGACTTTTCCCTGACCCCCTTGACCGAGTTCTTCAATAATCTCCCATCGATCTTTGTAGTCCATTTCTTTCTCCTTCAAAAAGAATCGTGTTGAAATTATTCATTATGCCCATAATTTTCAACATAACTTATAGAAAAGTCAATCTCTTTATAATAGTCCGCAGAAAATGCTTGACATGAAGTACAGGAAGTGAAAATTTAGGGCATACCATTGATGGATATCGGGAGAAGTTTGAAAAAAGGAGGAGATAATCGGAATGGCAGAAGAAATCGGTACGATTAAAATTGAAGAAATAGAATTTACGCTATTTTATGACTATGACCAGTTGAGAGACAAAAAATTAGGTAGACTATCTGATGATGGAAAAATCAAGTGGTTCCAATTGCGGATGGAAATGGTGTTTTTGGAGCCGCTACGCAGGATTTTTAATAGACAGTCAGTAGTCCATCGTGAGCTCAATTCTTCGCCCGAATCCGAATGGCCTCGTACAGCTTTCATGACGGCTGCATTTTCTGCATTATTAAACGGCATAGAGGCCCTCGGTTCTTTTATTCCCATGGATAAAACAATTTATGGAGAACATTACAAGAAATCCGGCACTAATTATTTTAATTTCAGGGGATTTATCAAGGAATACATGAAACCTTGGGATGTCCAGATAAACGGCACTTATTATAAGGATAAACGAGGCAATTCTTTTAAAAGTGTCTATTTGCCGTTGGTCTTATGGGATTATTTCAGAAATGGAATGGCTCATGCCTTTGTAGTTGATGGTGGTGGAATAGATTATAAGGCAGACCTGACGAGATGGGTAGTAGAACAAAACGGCTATCTCGAAATCGGCCCTGTCAGATTTTTTGATGATTTTCAAAAAGGGGTTGACAATTTTTTTGATGATGCCAAATCCAAGCATCGAACGAATTTTCTGCCAAGGTTTAAGGAAACCTATCCAAATTGGTAGATCGATCCAAGCTAGAAACGAGGGGTGACCAATGAAATCCTTTTCAGTTAAATTGGGAGTTTTCTTTGTTGGACTTACTATCTTGGGATATGCAGAGGTGTGGGGAGCGGATTGGAGGTATTTTGCGGTAGGAGGTGACGGGATATTCTATTGGTATGATGCCCAGGAAGTGACTTACCAACCTAATAGAGTCATTCAAGTGTGGATCAAGAAAGTAAAGGCCGATGAAATTATGGAGATGATAAAAAGCGGAGCAAAAATAACGGTTTCCGAATTAGAACAGATGACCTCGGAAAGGAATTATGAACGGTCTCTTATAGAAATAGACTGTGTTGAAGAGACCTTTAATCATCTTCAAAAATTGGATTATGATTCCAAAGGTGTTTTGAAAAGTGGAGAATCTAAGCGTGGGGAGAAAAAACCTATACTGAAAAATAGTGGCGCTGAAAGATTATACAAAGCAGTATGCAAATAAATGGGAAAGGGGGTAACTCCTTGATTCTTGGTTCATGGTTCGGTATTGGCAGAGGTGAGAAGTCTTGTTGTAGAGCAATGTGAGGACTGAATTTGAGGGCAAGAGAGGGGAGGTGATGGTCATCAAACGAAAGCAAGGGAAAAGGGGAGGTTCTAAAAAGGTCAAGATGCCCCGTGTTGAATTTGATTCGGAAGCAATTAAGGAGATTAAGAAACGGAAAAAAAGGTCACAAAAAAAGAGGTGAGTTGAATGGGTAAGTATCTCAAGACACGCTATCCAGGGACACCCTGTGGGAGGGAAGAAGCACCGAAAAGAGAAAACTGGTCGGGGAGACCGGAGTTGAACCGGCGCCCTCTTGGTCCCGAACCAAGCGCGCTACCAGGCTGCGCTACTCCCCGATTGCCTTCTAACTTATCATACACAAAGGAATTTTTCAAGGGAAGCAATCTCATTATTTTCCTGAAATAGCCACTTGGTCAACGTTTTGGTCAACACTTGCGATGAAACCCTGAAATTTCCTTACGGCTTCCCTCGCGTCATCTTCATCAACAGTGTTATACCTGTCAAACATTTCCCGGGTGGAGTGTCCTGTGATCTGCATAATGACCGACTCATGGACCCCGGCCTTCCGCATGTAAGTGTTGAAAGTGTGACGGAGATCATGGAAGACGAATCCACCATTGACAAACCGGCCGTATGGGATCTTGGCCTTTTCACACGCATTGAAGAGAGTCGTTCGGATATCCCTGATAGGTTTTCCCTTGTAAAGAATCACATGATTGTCATGGATCCCGCGAGGTAGACCTTTCAATATTTCGTAGAGCCCGTCACAAATCGGAATTACCCTCGGCTCATTATCTTTGGTGTCACCTGCCTTCAGCCTGATCGTTCGATCCTTCAAGGAAACCTTCTCCCAGGTGAGGCTTTTTAATATCTCCGACTTTCTCATTCCCGTGTGAAACGCGATTGCAAGGACCGTCTTAGAATGGATTGGTAGACAGGCCAGGAGACCGTTGAACTGCTTCAGGGAAAGAATCTTGTTCCGTGCGTTCGCGTTCCGCTTGAGCATCCTTCTCACCCTGAAAACCTTTAAGGTATCCCCGCCGACCATGTCATCTTCAAATGCTTTGTTGATCATGGCCCTGGCCTCTCCAATCTGCTGATCGATGGTATTATCGGCCCTGCCTTCTCTTTTTCTCTTGGCTTGGTAATTCTCAAGGTCCGTCCGTTTTACCCTACTTATGATTAGGTTACCGAATTCCTCATTGAATCGATTTAAACAGATTTTCTTTGTAGGATAGGAGTCACAGGCCTTTACCTTTTCCAGATTAAGATACCAGTCAGTCAATTCCTGAAATGTCATTCTCGATTCAGGTTTGATATCCAAGAGCCGGTTTTCCCTCTTCTGAACCCTCCTCTTTGAATCAGCGTCTCGAGCATCCTCGATAGAGTAGGGGTCTAAGTCCTCAAAACTTCCTACTGCCTGTCTGCATTGGCTTCCATCCGGCATTCTGAAATTGATCCAATACCTCACCCGTTTTGACTTCTTCGCTTTATCCAGGTCCTCGCCACATGAGCATTTCTTATTCTTTACCGCTTGCTTCTTGTGGCACATTGGGCACTCGGCTAAAACTGCCATTCAACCCACCTCCTTTTTTTCTCTCGTACTGGATCCCGGGGGATTCGGGTCCGTTTTTGATCTCCTTCTTCATCTGTTTTTAACTCGTTTCATTGGGCGTCCAGTTAAGGCTTGTCAAGGTTTATCCCGATCCCTTCGATGGCAGCGAGATAAGCCGTCGTGTTGAGGTACACCGCGGGGATCCTTTTGCCAAGGCCTTTCTCAACCGCTTCCTGGATGGTTAAACCTTTCCGTTTCAACGGAGGGTTCAATTTCCTCATCTGCCCAGGTGTCAATTGTGCTTCCACTTTCAAATTTACCTTTGCCATAACATCCTCCTTTGGCCATTGGCCTGTTAAGGGTTAAAAGGGTCGCGTTCTTCCGATTAAAACCTCTTTCGCTGACTTCTCATCGAACAGAAGATCAAAGAAAATATCCTCTAAATAGTAGAGGCTCCTTCCGACCCCATGGATCACATCAGCACTTGCTTCGTCACTTCCCAGATAAAGAGATTTAAGACCTTGGTGCATTAGTTTGATTCTGCCTTTAAGATGCTCGTAAAGCTCACGGTTCTCATTCTCCTTCTCCTTCTGACTCCCCTTTGTCATCTCTCTCACCTCCTTTCGCCCGTTAGATAAGATTATTTTTTCCTCTTCTCCTTCTGTAAGGACCTCTTTAACTCTCTGTACTCTCTTTCGCCTGCTTCGAGCTTCTTTTCCGATCGTACAAGGCGCCGGTAACCAGCCAGAATCTTCCTTGCCAATTTTCCCGTTTCGGTCTGATCGTTTTTAAAAGGTTTAGCTAACTCTACCAATCGCTTTATCCTCTCAGAGTCCTTCCCCACTCTCACTCCTTTCATCCTCTGGTAATCTGCCCCCCGGTGCATGATACCGCGCGTAGAGCTCTTCCCACACTTCAGGAAAGACTGACTTCAGCTTTTCAAGATTCTTGCTGTCTGCCCTTCTTTTCAAACCTCTCCCAATATTCATCAATCGCACGCCTTAGAATATCTGAAAGCGGAAGGCCGGTTTTCTTGTTGATCGCCTTGAGTCTTCTTATCTGCAGATCCGCCAAATAGAAGTTCATCCTTTTCATTGTCATGGCCACATAACCTCCCTTCATGTTCTGAGTCAGTTATACACAAACTATTTATTTTGTCAAGTATTATTTTCTCAAAATCTATCATGGAATTGTGGGAAAAAAATTTAGACGCTATCTTTCACCCACTCGGTCAGCTCTTCTTTGATGAACCTCCAATTTCCCCCTAACCGATGGGCCGGGATACCGTTCTTCCTTCTCTTCTTCAAAAGTCTGTACAGGGTTGCAATGGAGATCCCGAGCTCCTTACAAGCTCCATCTGTGTCAAGATATGGCCCTGTGATTTTTTTCATTGATCCCCCTTTAGTCGATGGCCTTCAATTTCTCCTTCGTTCCTTGCGGCCCTGTTTCAATGCTCCCTCACATTCTTGTTGACCACTGCCGTGAAGAGAAAATTTAAAAGACCCGCTATTGCCTTCCACACGGGAAAACTAACTGATCCTCTGTTGTAGGCAGTCTCACAGAAATCGTACACACTCAAAATTCTCTCTACCCCATCCCTGCCTGGGATTATAAGCCCTGGTCGATCCGGCTTAAAAACCTCCGGACCTTTTTCTCCAACAAGGTATTTTTCCCCCGGACTTACGGGTCCACCCTCAGCCCTTGAAAAAACGGGGCTCATTGACGAATATCCCATTCCTGAAGGAGACATGTCCTCAGATGTGACCCTGGGACGATGAGGCTCAAGAAAAGAAATGGGGGTTGGTGGAGGATAGTCTTCCGGTTGATCCCACCATGGTTGGTCGAAAGGGATTGTTGGTGATGGTGAAGCCGATGGACTGATACGATGAGTCTGTGGAATGGGAATTGTCTGCCCGGGTTGGTCGGGTGAGCCTTGATCGATATCTTGATCGATATAAGGGTCGAAATCTAAATTTTGAGGTTCCGTATCCACCTTCTCCTCCCCTATTAGGACTTTACTCCATCCTATAGATCGGCGTTTACTTTATCAATACAGTGTTGACCCTCAGTTCTCCCTCTGAGCCGCTCTATCGTGCCAGCCTCCATAAGTTTCTTCAACGCTCGCTGAACTTGGACCGGTTCCAGTTTAAGGCAGTCCCCGCAAATCCCTTTCTTGACCTCCGTCCTATCCTCGATAGGGGCCACTTCCTGAAGGAGCTTAAGACATCGATAGCAAACCTCAATCATTTTTCCTCACTCTCCAAATTGTGAACCGGATATCCTGGTCGACCTGAAGCCACTTACAGAAATTGATCTTCCCCTGCAGCATTGCCATCTCAAGGTAATTGAGGAAGTCTATCAATTCCTCAACCGCCTCTTTGATGAAATTGCGCGGGTCGGTCTCCAAATCAAGGGGACCGTGTTTCTTTTCTCCCTGAGTCATCCTCTCCGCTTTGAGCGCGTCGATTCTGTCATTCATTGACCAATTCTTCAAAAATTCGTTCACCCTGTCATCGATCCCCGCTACCTTTCTCCGATTTCTTCCAAAAGACCCTTCACATACTTCTCAGCTTCAGGATCCGTGAGGCTCCTTTTTAAGAGAGCTGCTCCGATCCTCCTCGCGAGTTGAAAAAACTCTCCCTTACAACCCAACGAACAAAACTCTCGTTTTCTCCCTCCGAGTCTCCCGGAAAGGTTTTTCTGAGGAAAAGGCTTTCTGCATGTCGGTAGCTCACACAGAGACACCGTTTTTATCAGTGCACTTTTGCTCAGGCGAGACTTTTTCCCTCCCCCGGCCATTTTCCCCTTAACATTCCCCTTTGGGGTTTTTAGTGGCTTTAAAATGGGATTTTCTGCGGGTTTCAAAAAAGCCTCCTCTGGCTTATTCTTTCGAGTAACCCTGGCCTATGGCCCAATCTGCCAAATCCTTTTCATCAAAGACATCTTCCGGCTTCATGTGAGAAGATATCCAGTCCAAGGACAGTTCGAGAAGAGTATCGGGAATTATGCTTTCTGAGAATTCACGGTCTTCTCTTTTCGTTGTTACTCTCGGCATAGTGATTACTCTCTTTCGTTAGAGCTTTGGCAGGAGGAAGTACCGAAACCGCCTCATGATCATCCGGACTTTCTTCTCTTGCCGGCAAGCGTCCTGCCTCTGCTCATTTCTGCCTTCTCTCAATCCACGGGTAAGATTTCATTCGCTTTGGCCCATAATCACTTTCATCAAGGCATCTGATCTTTTCGTATACTCAGCCTCCCGTCCGTTCCACAAACCTCTCTTCTTGGCGTCGGCCAATTTGAGAAGCTCCTTTTTCGCTTGCTCCCGGGACATGGCAGGGCGGGAGGATCGCGCTGAGTCTTTCCCTCCAGAAAAAATCTTAAAGAACCGAATGACGGCGGGTGCATCGAAGCGCTTAAAGGCGTCCATAACAAAAATATGGTTTGGATATTGTGATATCGAATCCTCTTCTACTTGCCGGAGAAAGGCTTGAAACTCAGGAGTCTTCCATGTCGTTTGCCAATCGGGGTATGCGTCATTGAGTGCCTTTAAAAATTCTCGCTCCCTCAGCTTCGCGTCAATTAACCAATCTACCCCATCTTCCCGTCTCTGTGATTCTTCCTTCAATTTCGCCTCGACCGTGGAGTCAACCAGGTCGGCGATAGCACGGTCTACAAAATCTTCATCCAATCCCATTTTCTTTTTCCTCCTTCACGATTGGTTTTCTTCGATCAATGTGTTTATGGAGAGCTGCAGGGCCTTGGCTTGCTTCTTTTTAAGCAATCTACCTTTCACATCCTCAACAAAGGATTGATGGCACTCCGACAGCATTGTGACCACAAAGTCTTTTGTTCCCGGAAGTTGGTAGAGATTTGACAGGAGAGCCCATTCCACATCTTCTATCAAGATCTCCCTGATCTCCTCCTTTCGATCGATCCGTTTCTTATCCACGGCTTTCTCCTTTCTTTGCAGACGTCTGCAATCAAGGCCTAAACGTCACCCCGGATCTTAAAGCCCGCGCAGCCTTCAGTTTCGTTATAATGAGGCTTCTCAAATCAACCTTCTGGCCGCACTTCACGCAAACAACCTCTTTCTGGCAACAAGAGGATTGATTGGCCTCCCCAATCACGGTGAGGACTTCCTTCTGAAACTCCGCGATCGCCGTCACATCATGAAGGGTCTTCATAATGTCCAACTGTAAGGTAAGTTGGTTTCTAATTTCCGCCATGGACTTGAGCGCAACTTCCCGGAGATCCTTTTTTCTGTCCGCCGTCCCCTTCTCCTGTTTAATCTTCTCCATGAGGTCGTCCAAGATAGTGTTCGCTCGGTCATTTATTTTTCGAAGTTGAGAAACGGCATCAAGGTGATCCTCTGCCACCCGATGAGCAGATTCAAGCGCCACAGTTCGCGTAATGTTGATTTTCAACGCCTTCTTCATCTTGGAAACTGCCCCTTCGCTGACTCCGAAGACCTGAGCAATCTCACTTTGCGGTTTACCCTGTCTAAGCATCCGGCTTAATTGAACCTTGTCTATCTTTGCTTTTCCCATTTACTCACCTCTCAGTTAAGTTTAACTACCTCAAGTTAAGCCCCTTTTCAGGGCTTCGATTCCCCTTGCTCTTTTAGAAAGTCCTCGGCATCCTCAAGCGCCTCAGGACCAAACTCTTTCCATAGTTCCCTCGCTAAGAGGAGAAGATCGACCTTCTGAGAAGGGTTGAATTCCGCTTTCAATTGGAGATACCTTTTCACAGCATCCTCGCAAAAACGAAACTGAACTCCTTCCGCATCAAGCCGACCTTTCTCAGTTGCGAGACCCGCGAGCAAAAGAGGGGAATAAGTGAGAAGCCTTTCAAGGTCATGGAATCGCTTCCTCACCTTGCCCAACTCGGACGATTTGATCTTCCCTAAAGAGAAATCTGCGAGGGCTTTGGGTAAGACTTTCTCCTTCATCTCGTTGAACTCTTTCTCGGCGGCTAAAGAGTCCTGCTGAGTTTTCAGCAAGACCCTATCTATGGCTTTACGCTTTTCCAGAAAAACCGCCTTCTTTTCGCTCACCAAACGTTCCAAATCGATGATCATAGCTACCTCCTTTTCAGTTAAAATTAACGATCAAATTAACCTCTCAGTCTTCACGGACTGGATAAATCGTCTGCGAGTCTGCTCACGAAAGGCCCTAAAAATGGGCAAAAGAGAGAGGCGGGGAGTTGTCTCCGCGAGATGCATCGATTCTCTCCGAAAAATTTTTGCAAGCGATGACAAACCTTCCGATCACTCTTCCCAAACCTTCTTTTTAGATCTCTCCCCCAGGGGGATCTCATTCTCATTTCACCTCAACCGTTCCCCATGATGCGTTGACCATCGATTGACTATCCGCTTTTTCCCCTCAATAAAATCAATGGTCTGAAAGTAGCTCACTTGGTTAGGAGTGAAGTGAATCCACATACTCTTCAAGGTCCCGGATATCGAAGCGGACAGCCTTCCCGATTCTTTTCGGCCTAACGGGAAAGGGGATCTTCGATTTTGGAGCAACACCATTGTAGAGGGTCCGGGGCGAGAGGCTTAAGTAATCCGCTGCCTCACGGATTGATAACAACCGCTTAGTTTGCTTTTCCTTACTCATGTTGTTTGAACCTCCTCACTCAATTTTTAAAGCTTCAATTGTTCACCTAAAGCCCCGGGGCAGGGCGGGGATACCCCAATGTCGTAATCGGCCCCCCTGTGCGAGCGCCCCTCCGAGATAGGATCCCCCCCTGGTCCGGCGCCTTCCTGTGGCCCTGGAATACTTTTGGCCTTCATAAAGAAAGAGGCTCCATGGATATTTTTTCCCAAAATTTTTTGAACCTCTTTTTTTTAAAGTTTTTCCCCTTGAGACTTCGACTTTTCAACTTTCCCTGTATATAATACAGGGGAAAAGTTGGAAAAGTTGTCGTTTGGGTGACTTTTCCATCACCCTGAAAAGTTGGGAAAAGTTGGGAAAGATCAAGAAAACCATTGGAGAAAGTTAAAAGCCCATTTTTTCCAATTTCAACTTTTACCGGAGATCTAAAAAAAAAGGCAACTTTTACCGGCCAAAATTTCATCATTTTTGACCCCTAAAATATTCCAGTTTGTTCCCGGTTGCGGACTTTTTGGCGAACCAGAAATGCCGACCCTCCCCCCTCTTCAAAAGCTTTCTGAAGTCCTTCGCTCCAATACCAAGATTCTGCTTGACCAGTTTTTGAAACTCGGATTGATTAGGTGGGTTCCCGGGATCCAAAAGGCCGGCCATCTTTTTTAGGACCTCTTCCTCCGGATCCTCGGCACGGCAGAGTTGGTGATTCTCAAACTTGAAATAGATCGGCTTTAATTCCATGGCAGAGGAAAACCGGCTCTTTCCTCCGAGTCCTAATCGGATGGGAAGATCAAAATTATCCTCCTCCGCGTCTTCATCGCTCCCGATTGTCTTTACCCGGCTAAACTTCAAGATGTGGTCTGATAGGTCAAACCAGGCCGTACTCCCCCGATAGCCTCCAATTTTGTTTTCATGGTGAATGAGGATGATCGTATTGCCGATCGCCCGAATCTCTTTGTGTCGCGCCATGATGAAACCGGCGTCCTTTGAGGAATTTTCTTCAAGGAGATGTGAGCTCCGGAGGCTGTCGATAATGAAGAGGCCAGGGGGAAAAGTTTTGTAAACCCCCCATTCGTCAGCATCGAACCGGATAGGCGCGGGGTTATGGCTCAAGTGCCATATCTTTAGATTTTCAGAACCACCCATTTTCTTCATCCGGTCGACTATCTCGGGGAGAGGATTTTCGAAGTCGATGTAATAAACTGGAATCCTCATTACTTCCAATCCAAAGAAGAGTTCACCATCAGCCACGGCCTTGGCGATCCCGTATAGGAGATAGCTTTTCCCAACTCCTCCAATCGAATGAAGCAGGGTAATCGATTCTTTAGGGATTAGGTTCTTGACGATCCAATCAACCTTTATTTCCAATCGTGAAATTTCCAGGGAGGATGGAAGATTGAGGGTTAAATAATTTGGTTTTTGACCTTCTGTTTCTCCCTGCCTTTGGGCGAGCACTATAGGGCTTTTCACATGACAGTTTTTCCCGCAATCGTACATCATTTTTATTCTTTCGCAGGTCGCGGGGCCTCCATCTCTAAGGGAATGGATGATCTTAGCCTCAGTCTCTTTGCGTGAGTACCCGGGGTTTCCGATCGATATCGAGTGGATTAGATTGACTCCTCCGGATTCAGGAGCAAGATTCGAAACTGCCGCGTACCATTCCGGCTCAGAGAGATTTTCCCGGTCTTGGCTGCAATGTTTCATGAATTCGCAGGCCATAATCCTGGAAAGTCTCTCATTCTCTTTTGCCGTTGTGCTTTGTTGGTAAGATGTGGGGTTTACTCCGTTACCCTTGATCCTTTCGAAAAGTGCTGAGGGGATGACAGGAAGGGGAATATCATCGAGACTCGAATTTTCCAACCATTCATATTTTCGGCCGTCAGGTATTTTTGAAGGCGGGAAAATTAGAATCGATCCGTCTGATTTAACTTCAAAAGAATGGGGTTTGCTGCTGTTTTGAATCCCGTCCTGATATTGAAAAACATAGTGTTTCCCCCCTCGAGGACTTCTGTTGACTGGGACAGTGATATTTTCGGGAAGTAATTCTTGAAATTCTTGGTCCGCTTCAGCTGAATCGGTGTCGATCCCGATTATTCCTGATATCTTCCCACAGACAACACCGATCAGGGCGTTAGGTGATTTGCGCCACCATGCAATTATTTGTTCCTCATTCGCCCTTTTGGTTTGGTAAGACTTCCATTCCTTGACCGAGGGAATTTTCTTTACCTTATCCTTGGTCTCAACGATTGCCTGCATTGGAATGATGGAATACCCCTTAGCGTGGTAGTCCAGTGCTGCTTTCAAAATGGGGTTATTAAGATCCATAAACTCTTTGCCTCGATGTGGCTGCTGCTTTTAGCACTCCAACACACTTATCGACGTAATCGTAAACCCGGGCCTTCTCCTTCCCCCGGACTGGCCGGAGCACGCGGCCAAGGTATTGGGTTAAACGTCCGTCAAATTTAATCGGAGTAGTAAGAAACAGTGTGGAGAGTTCCTTGCAATCAAACCCTTCACCGATCAACTGCCCTGTAGCCACAAGCACCTTGATGCGGCCTCCATTCAATTTATCGACGATCGTTTTCCGCTCTTCATCGGGAAGATCCCCGGTCAATAGCTCAGACTTCACACCCCTTTGCTTGAGCAATCCCTGAATGGTAGAACAATGGGCTTTTCTATCACTTAGAACGAGACAGATACCGTCGCCATTTCCAGCTTCCCTCGCCACGTCTTCAGCTATGAGTGCATTCCGCGCTCTGTCCTCAGTCAGTTCAGAAAGCATTTGAGAATATTGAGTGGCAGGGTCTGAATCAGGAAGGAAATGCGTTTCTCTCCAAATCACCTCTGCTGGAAGCACGTCTCCCGTTTGAATGAGATTGACCTTATCAACCTCATGGACCACGTTCCCGACGTACCAAAAAATCAGTTTTGAGAGTTTATCCCTTCGCCACGGTGTCGCACTCAGTCCGGTTATAAATTTGCAATCAAAGGTGCCGACGGCTTCAGTGAAGGTCCTGGCAGGGGTTCGGTGACATTCATCAACTATCAAATACCCGACATTCGGAGAAACCTGAGTAGCGCATTTGTACAAGGTTTGAATCAAACAAACAGTGATCTTTTTTCCAATGATCTTTTCGCCGTCTCCGATTCTCCCTATTTCATTCGAAGGGATGCCAAGAAATTCTTCTATCCGGATGGTCCACTGGTTCAGTAGTTCCTTGGTGTGGGTGATGATTAAGGCGGGTTGCCTGCGCTCGGCAATCATGTAAAGGGCAATGACGGTTTTCCCGCTCCCAGTTGGCGCTACCAAAGTTCCCATGTCCCGAGACAGCAAATCCCTAACCGCGTTTTCCTGGAAAGGTCGCAGCTGCCCGTGGAATTGAAAATTAACTTCAGGAAGGACCCCCCGCCTGTCCTCGATTTGAAAGCCTTCTCCAAAATGCTTTGCAATACCAATTAACTGAGGGAAGAAGCCACGGGGAAGAATGAGACCGGAAGAGTTTTCTTCATAATAGTGGAGGATACGAGGCGTGCTGCCATTCCATCGGTCCATCTTATCGTTTTCAGTCCAAGCTGGATTTAGGATAGTGAGGGCATTCTTGATCTCGGACTTAAGGTCAAGCGGTGCATTCTCAATTTGGAGATGATTACTAAAGATGATTTTCATTTAGTTCTTTCAACAAAAAAGCCGAGACCCTCTTCCTGAGGATGCTCGGCTGGCTGGCTGGTGGCTGGCTTGCCGTTCTACTTATTTAATTGGAGTTTCCCACTTATTTAATTGGAGCTTCCCACCGGGGCTTTTTACGACAAGATACCCCTTTAGCTTCCGTTGGCAGCGATCAATGGTGATGAGCTTCTTGGGAAAATATCCTTCGACATCCAAGAAGATCGTGTCTCCTTCGATACGATCGCCCGAGGGTTTTGCATGGTCCTTCTTATCCTTCTTAAAGGATTGGTCCATGTAACTCCTCCTTTGTTATGATACTGTTTTAAAAATCATCTCTTGAGCCATTTCCGGATGAGTGCTCTATCCTTGTCAAGAATTTCTCTCGTGCGCATCCACAAATCCATTTCCCAGGTCGCCTCGCCATGTACCCGTAAAAAGGATTCGGATCCATCCAGGTTAAACGCCTTGATTTCGTGATCAAATCTTTGGTAAATATTGTCATCACCGTGCGGAATTTCTTCTTGTGCAGCTTTACCCATTTTCAATAAATGCTCTACTATGAGTGCTTTCAGAAAATGGTCAAATAAAGCCTTATCAGGAAATGTTGCCTGTCTAAGTTTCTCACGCAGCTCATTGAGAAAGAACCATCTGAACATAAAAATTATTGTCCTGGTTGCCGGACCGAATGTATCGGGCAACTCGGATAGAAACACATCTTTAAAGATGAAAAAATGGGGCAAGACTTCTTCAATGGTCAATGCGGGGTCTTCCCGCATCGCGGTGTTAATGCAGTCCCAGATATTAAGGATCAATTCGGCGCTATAAATCGAAACATCCTTATAAATCCAAACACCCTTAAAGCCATTCCGTATGATTGATTTACGGGATTGATTTACGCGTGGAAGAAATATCTTAATAAACTCGGCCATGTGTTGAGCGCATAGCTGCCTGAACTGCTCCTCGGTTCGCCACTTTAAAATTAGGCTGTGCGAACTCCTCACCTTTTCTGCAATACTTTTTTGGGAACCGCGCGTCAACATGAGAAGTGAGGCGTGAAATTTTTTATGGGATGGTCCGATAGGTTCTCCTCTGGGCACTCCCTTCTTTTTGGGTTTCCTGTGGGCCTTTAATTTTGCGGAAATAAATTCTTGAAGTATGCTCTTCTCTTTCATAAAATGTGGGTAATACCTTTTAGATATGATTACCATGGTCGAAAATGAATTGTCAACCTTTTTTTCAGGGATGATATTTGAGAGGCAGAGGCTTATTAGCCAAAAAAGGGGGAGTGACGTGAAGGTTATTCTTCTGGTGCGAGTCAAGAAGATGGGCCAGCGCCGCCTTTTCACTCAGATCGACTTTCGTCTCAAGTCTAAAATGCAAGAATCCACTTGGCTTTCCTGGCGCCGTGAGGAGTCTTTGACCTTTACGCTCATACCAGAGGCACCCGGCATGGAACTGGCCGATATCATCCTCCGAAATGAAAACCTTAAAATGCTTATCGTTGTTCACGAATAAGTCGTAGCAGTGGACCCACTTAATAGAGCTCATAAGTTCCTCCTCTTCTTTGTTTCGAAGTCTTTACCATGAGAGAAGAAGGCTGAAATCCCTTTCTCTCCTTGAGGATCTGTAAGAGGTACTTCACCCTCAACAGCTTGAATAGCCTCTCTTTCGATGCTGGCGATTTCGTCTTCGGTGCAGCTATATTCACAACTCTCTCATGGTCAACATTTGGTCAACATTGGCCTGAACCTTTCGCTTATTCTAACCTAAATTCACCCTATTTACTTAAAAAAAGAAAGAGGGAGAACCCCTTGAATTTTATCAATCCTTGGGATTATCCCTCTTTACTTATGTTTCTCTAAAAGTTAATCCCGAACCAAGCGCGCTACCAGGCTGCGCTACTCCCCGAAGTATTAACGAACATTATACGCACAGAGCCACGTGGAAGAATAACGAAAAACAATTTTAGAATACAAGATTTGATCCGAAATGTCCAGCCTTCTCTGTTTCTGCATCCAATGTTTCTTTACGTTAGTTCGTCTTTCCTGCCCCGATTTTCATCGGGATAAACTCCGGCAGGAATCCAGTATTTTTGGTTTTTCTGGATTCCTGTTTTCACGGGAATGACATTTTCACTTGGGATTCAGGAAAAGTAAGTTCTAAGACACACCTGCCTGAATCGATTTGACGAGCGTCTCCACCTCATCCCACTTGAGCGAACTCTTCACAAAGAAGCGGTCTGCTCCATATTCAACCGCCGCCTGCCGGTATTCTGGCAAATCGTGATCTGTGAGAATGGCGATGTGGATTCCGGGGAGATCCTTTTTTATCTTCCGGGTGAGCTGAAGGCCGTTGGCTCCGGGCAAACGGACATCCATAAAGATGAGATCAGGATGAGTCTCACCGACTTCTTGCAGAGCTTCGTCGCCATTTGAGGTCTCCTCAACGACCATAGACGGAAATTGGTCATTAAGACGCATCTTGAAAGTTTCGCGAAAGATATGATTGTCCTCAACGATCAATACTCTTAACATAAGCTCTCCTCCAAACTATCGATTGTTGATTGATGATTGTTGATTGAAGAACCACACCCATTTCCTCGAATGTCGTAACATAAAATCATCAGTCATCAATCATAAATCATCAAATTCTTCCCTGGGCTGTTCTCCTCGAAACGACGAAAATTGATGTCAGCTCATGAGCCTCATTGAGTAGAGGGGAAACCTTGTCTTCTTCTATCAGCCTCTCATCGATAATGAACTCCAACCAGAACTCCGATTCATCCGCTTCTTCGATCACAATACTGATTTTGGATATGAAGGCCGCTTTTGTTTGTGCCAGGAGAGTTGCCCGGTAATTGGAGGCAACAGATGTTCCGCAACGGACTAGTTGATTTTCTACGTGCTTTCCAAGTGCCGTCCTTGGTAAGGCAACGGCGAGCTTGACACATCCGTGAGCAAATTCTTTCGTTCTCTTCTTCAATTCTTCTGGGTTCATATCCCCTGGATTGATTATCGATGATTGTTGATTGCTTATTGGTTTTGGTATTCAATCATCAATCGCCAATCAACAATCATCAATCATAAATTATAGGGGCCACGAAACACGTATCATCGTTCCCTTTCCGTCGGCGGATTCGACGGCAAAAGAGCCACCTGCGAGCTCTGTCCGTTCCCTCATGCTTGTAAGTCCCAATCCTTTCTTGGAATTTGGCTGAAAGAGGGTTTTCTGAAGGTTGAAGCCCTGTCCATTATCCCGGAGAGTGACTTCCATCCTGTCATCCACTTTCCGAAGGGACAAACGCACGAGGTTCGCTTTGCTGTGTTTGGCAATGTTATTCATCGCTTCCTGAATGACCCGATAGATGACTATCTTCAACGGATTGGGCATTTCACTTTCCACAATTGTCATCTCCTGTTCGACACGAATCCCCGAATAAATCGTCTGAAACCTCCTAAAGAACCATGAAAGAGTGGGCAAGAGACCCAGGTCATCAAGCATCGATGGCCGTAAATCCATCTGTATTCTTCGGCATTCCTCGACGGCGTCTCGAATTACGGGGACGATGGCATTTAAAGATTCAGTGGCGGCCTTTGGGGTCTTTGTGATCTCCTCGAGAGCACTTTCCACCTTGAACTTAATTCCACTGAGGCAAGATCCGATGGTATCATGGAGCTCACCGGCGACCCTCTTCCTCTCTTCCTCATGTGCTGAGAGGAGCCTTATGGATAGTTGTCGCAGTGTACTATTCGCCTCCTCCAATTCCTCGGTCCGCTCCTGTACTCGCTGTTCCAGTGTTTCGGCCAGTTTCTGAAGCTCAGATGAGCGCTGTTTTAGCGCCTCCTCTGCCCGTTTGCGCTCGGTAATATCGTGGGCAACCACTACGGCCCCTTCAGGTTTTCCGTCTTTGTACGTGAAGGTTATGTTTAGGACGCCGTAGACTTCCCGTCCATCTTTCGTTTTCGATTTGTATTCCACGGAATCGCTAACGGTTTCCCCGGCAAGTTTCCGCCTGATTCTCTCTCGAAAGAGAGCCTTCCCCTCATCGTCCAGGAGGTCGAATGGGTTCATCGCAAGCAGCTCTTCCCTCGTGTACCCGAGAAATTCGCACATTAGATCATTGACGCTTTTGAACGCCAAACGATGAAAATCAATCTCATAGAACATGCTTGGCGCGTATTTGATGAGAAGCCGGGATTTTTCCTCGGATTGTCTGAGTTCCTCTTCCATCCGCTTGCGCTCGGTGATGTCGTGGACCATTCCGATGGAGCGGATGATCTGACCCGATTCATCTCGGATGTGCTCGCATCTCTCATGGACGACACGAATCTCCCCCGTTGATTTTCCGACCACCCTATGCTCGATCTCGTAATTATCTCTTCCCTCCCGCACCGACCCCGAATATGCGGCATCAACGGACGTGCGGTCATCAGGGTGCACGACCTCAAGGAACGCCTCATAGGTTGCGCCAAACTCCTGCGGTTGAAGCCCGAAGATTCGGTACACCTCATCCGACCACGTCAGGCGATTGTTCACCAGATCCAGTTCCCAACTGCCGAGGTGAGCGATCTCCTGCGCTCGGTTCAACCGCTGCTCGCTCTCGCGCAGCGCCTCCTCCGCCCACTTGCGCTCGGTGATGTCGCGTCCGTAGATATTGGCATAGCCTTCTTCGGGGAACGGTGTGATCCAGACGAAGTAGAACCTCCCTTCAATTTGTACGTCCCATTGTAATTCCTTTCCCTCTGCCATTGCACGGCCAAGTAGCGGGAGGAGTTCATTTTGCAGCAGTTGGCCGACCTCACACCTCCACCCGAGGTGCTCTCCAGTGGCCGGGTTACAGTAAAGAACAGTCCCATCCGAAGAGGCTCGCATTACAGGATTAGGGTTTTGCTCCGGAAACCGCGCAAGCCAGGCTGCACGGTCGTGGGCCTCGCGCAGCGCTGCCTGTGCACGCCGCCTCTCGGCGACGTCATGGAACACGAGCACCACTCCGGTTAGGTTACCGGGGCTATCCTTGATCGGCGCCGCGCTGTCCTCGATCGGCACTTCGCGACCGTCTTTGGTGACCAACGCGGTGTCGTTGGCCAGAGCCAGCACGCGTTTCTCACTGAGAACTCGCGCCACCAGGTCCTCGGCCTCCGCGCGGGTCTTTTCGTTGATGATGCGGAATACGCTCTGGATCGGTTGGCCCAGGACCTCTTCGGATTGCCACCCGGTCAGAGCTGAGGCGACGGGATTGAGAAAGGTGACCTGGCCTTTTGTGTCGGTAGCGATCACGGCATCGCCGATACTGCTGAGCGTGACGCGCAGCCACTCGCGCTGCCGGCGCAAATCCTCCTCCGCCTTCTTTCGCTCGGCGATTTCCCTCTCCAACTCTGATTTCGAAGCAGTAACATCTTTCAAATTGGCCGTCATCCGGTTGAAGGCATGAGATAGATCTCCGATTTCATCGTTTTTCTTCTCCTCGATTTTGAAATCGAGGTTGCCGGAGCCGATGACAGCAGTACCAGCTTGGAGGGCCATTATCGATTTGAGGATGCGACGGTAGGTCAGCATATAGCTGACTAAGAGAAAAAGACCAAAGAGGCCTACCATCACATACATAAGCATGGTTCTTGTTTCTCTTAGCCGATCCATTTGTTGATGTAAAAGCTGTGACAAGCGTGAAGCGTCCGATACCAGCCCCTGGCTTTGAACTGCCATTCGGCTCCACGAGACCTGAAAGAAGGATAGGTCAAGGGCTGCCTTCTGATTATGAGGCGGGAGCCTAACGGTGGACGCGACACTTTCAAAAACCTCTTTCAACCGTTGGGTACTTGCCTGTATATTGTGTACAAGAGCCTGTTGATCCGGCTTGTCCACATTCAGTCTGGCCACCTGCCTGGAAAACGAGGCAAACTTGGTTTGCCATCGTTTAAGCTGTTGGTCTTCGCGGTAAATCAGGTAATCGTTACACAAGTAGCTTAACTCGGTAGCACCCTGAGCGATATTGCTGGCAATCTTTTCCTGTTCGCCGGCTTTCTCTGCCAGTCGACTCGTGACTACCGCCGACGCCGCAATAACGGCCAGAATAATTCCGAACAGGACCATGGTTACAATGAACTGCGTTCTGATTCTCATGGCTTCTCCCCTAACGAATAATTTTCACCGCTTCGGGCCTTATTGCCTTTAGACCATCCACGTATATGTAATCCGTAAAATCAGGAATCTGCTTTTGATTCGTAAGATTGTTCTTCATCATCCACCGCGCCTCGTCTTCCATGGCGGTGATGAGCGACTGGTCAAGGGAGAGAGAGAGCTGGTAGCGTTGCCAGATAATCTCCAGATATGCATCATCGAAATTCATCCGTTTCCTGACGATAGCTTTTGCTTCACTCTGATGACTGGCGACATAGCCTTCCGCCTGGACCAACGATTTAATAAGACGTTTTATCATGTTAGGGTGGTTGTTTATCCAGCCGGAGGTACTGACTAGATTCCAATAGGCATACTGGCCGCTTTGTAACGGCATCGTGATCACTTCCTTACCCATGCGTTGATTTATTTGGGCTACCCAGGGTTCCCATGTGGCGACAGCGTCAACCTCCCTCTTGGCAATAGCTTTTTCCGAGTCTGGAGCCCTGGTGTCGATGAGGGTTACTTGCTGAATGTTTATGCCATTAAGGTCAAGCGTTCTTCCCAGGTAGAATTCCGAAATCGTTTTGAGAGTAACACCAACCTTCTTCCCCTTGAGATCCTGAATAGTCTTTATTCGGTTGCCGGTACGCCAGATAATGTAAGTGTTCTCATACTTGGTTATAGTCCCAAAACTGGTAATATCTCTTTTATTGAATACCTGTCCTACGATGGGAAACTCAGCAGCTAATGCGATGTCTGCTTCACCCTTCAACATCCCCGCGGCCGCAGAGGCCCCGGAATCATAGTCTTCTTTAAGAGTAACCTGAAGGCCGTTGGCGGCGAATAATTTCTGAGCTTCCGCAACGTAGAACAGCGCATTCAATTCAGTCGGTACCATTGCTACAGTCAGGGTTTCCAGCTTCCCGGAATCGCTACCCGAGGAGCAGGCCGACAGACCAAATCCCCAGAAAACCACGGCAAGGAAAGCCAGTATTATGACCGGAACCCTCTTCAATATTTTTTCCTTCATCGTATAATATTCACCGCTGCGGGTTTTACAGCTTTGAGACCATCTACATATATGTAATTCAGAAAATCAGGAACCTGGTTTTCAGTCGTCAGATTATTTTTAATCATCCATCGTGCTTCGTCTTCCATCGCGGTAATGAGCGACTGGTCGAGCGAGAGGGACAACTCGTTTTCCGACCATAGGCTATTCATGGATTCCGTATCATAGTTCAGACGGTTTTGTACGATGGCCTTGGCTTCAGCAGGATGGTTTATTACATACTGTTCGGCCTGAACAATGGCCCTCAAAGACCTGATCAGCAGTGCCCTATGCCCGGCTAACCAGTCGTTTCGCGCGACGGCCAGTGCGTAGGCCGGCTGGCTGCTCTGGAGCCGGAGCAGAATCGTCTGATCCCCCATATGCTGCCTTATTTGATAGGCGAAAGGATTCCACACCACAACTCCATCCACCCTGCCGCTGGTTATGGCATCCATAGCCGTCGCGGGTGCTGTTTCAACCAGGGTTAAATCCTGCATGCTCATGCCATTCAGTTCCAGATACCTGCCGAGGTAAAAATCCGCTATGGTGCGCCGTGGCAGGCCAATCCGTTTTCTCTTAAGGTCAGCGGCTACCGCTATACCGCGGTCTTTATGGGCGATGAGATAGACATATTGAAGTTTGTCCAAGTTAGCATAAACGCTGACTTCTTGCTTTTCAAATACTTTGCTGATAAACGGGACCTCAGACATACCTGCAATGTCAACTTCACCCTTGAGGAGAGCCTCTATTGCCGCTTTTCCCGTGTCGTAGCGTTTATGAATGATCTCGACGCCATTAGCGGTGAAGAAGCCCCGTTCCTGAGCTATATACACGAGGCTGGCCCCCTCGGAGGGCGTGTATCCAAGGGTGATTGATTCCGTTTTCCTTGAACAAGAACATAAACTTAAGGCGAGCGCCGAAAGTACCGGTATCAATATGGCAAGCTTGCATCTAATATTGTTTTTCGTAATCAGTTCCTATCGTCAGAAATGTAACTGTTTAGAATAATAATAAAGGATACATGAGGCCGGATGGGATAGCAATATCGAATTTTTATTTTCTTATAGGGGGCTGAGCGGGGTTAATACAATTAATCATCGTTTCCTCTTTCCACATAGGCATAGGCGCTATGATTGTGAATCGACTCAAAGTTTTCAGATTCCACGGTAAACCAGGTGATGTTCCTATCCTTTTTCAGTCGTTTCGCGATCTCTCTCACCACATCCTCAACAAACATCGGGTTTTCATAGGCCTTTTCTGTTACGTATTTTTCGTCCGGCCTTTTTAAGATGGAATAAAGATCGCAGGAGGCGCATTCTTCAACGAGCTGGATGATGTCTTCGATCCAGATGAACTTTTTAAATCGAAGGTTGACCGTGACAAGGGACCTCTGGTTGTGCGCGCCGAACTCGCTGATCTCTTTTGAGCAAGGACATACCGTGGTGATCGGGACCACGATTCCGACATAAAAATCTTCTTTCTCGTTGCTTGAACCGGAAAATCGGCAGATATACTCCATCAAGCTCTTGGCCTTGGTAACCGGGGCCTCTTTCTCGATGAAATAAGGGAATTCCACTTCCAGATGAGCGGTCTTGGCTTTCAGCTTCCTTTTCACCTCAGTCAGAATTTTTGAGAGGTTTTTAATGGCAATATCACCCTTGTGTTTATTGAGGACCTCCACAAAACGGCTCATATGGGTTCCCTTGAAGCGATGAGGGAGATCAACGAACATATTGACGTTAGCGACTGTGTGCTGGAAGCCCTTTGCCTTATCCAAAACGGTGATCGGATAGCGGATGTTTTTTACCCCGACCTTATTGATTTCGATCTTTCGATGGTCCCTCTGATTTTGGATATCGTCCATGATTATCTCCCGAAATAGGTGGCGCTGGAAGTCTCCGACTCCCATGCCGTCACCTTTTTGAGGGTTCCTTGATGTCCCTTCAATTCACTTTTCATTCTGTCAAACATATATTTTGCGATATTTTCAGAGGAGGGTTCAATCCCAGAAAAATAGGGAAGATCATTCAGGTAGGTATGATCCAAGGACTTCAAGACTTTTTCAACCTTCTGCTTCAGGATTCCGAAATCGATCACCACCCCTTCCTTCCCCAACCGGTTAGATACGACAGAGACCTCCACCTTCCAGTTGTGACCATGGAGTTCTTCGCATTTGCTGTGAAGATAACGTAATCGATGGGCACCGGAGAAGTGAGAGGTGACAGTGATCTCGTACATAGTTATTTTTCCTTTCCAGGTAGGGAACGCATATATGCGTTCCCTACAACGTTTAATCAATTAACAGGACCCTCACATCCATCACATTCGTATGAGTCGGCCCCGTGATCAGAAGGTCTCCCAATTTTTGAAAAAATGGATACGCATCATTATTCTCAAGATGGGCCTTCGGATTCAGACCCATGGATTTCGCCCTACGAACGGTGGTGTGGTCAGCCAATGCGCCTGATGCATCCGTAGGTCCGTCCGTTCCATCCGTTCCTCCGCTCAGGAGGACAACTCTTTCAATCCCGCTGATCTCTATAGCCCCTGCGAGGGCAAATTCCTGGTTTCTTCCTCCGAGGCCATTTCCCTTTATGGTAACGGTGGTTTCACCTCCGGAAAGGATGCAGGCTGGCCTTGGGATCGGATTCCCGCTGGAAATCACCTCTTTTGCTATGGCAGTGTGAAATCGAGCTGCCTCTCGGGTCTCACCCACAATCGAAGAAGAGAGAATGAGAGTATTGAGACCGTGGGAGGCTGCTTCTCTTTCTGCCGCAAGAAGGGCAAGAATATTCGATCCGATGAGGCTGTTGTGGACTCTCTCAAAAACGGCGTCTCCAGGTTTGGGCGTCTCTTCAACCTTCCCTTCTCTTCCCAATCGGAGATGTTTTTGAATGGAGGGAGAAATCTCGTTGAGTAAATCATATTTCTTCAAAATCTCCCAGGCCTGTTCAAATGTGGAGGGATCAGGAACAGTAGGGCCAGAGCCGATGACATCCAGTTGATCTCCTACGACATCGGACAGGATGAATCCGGCGACCGTAGAGGGATAGGCCCACTTTGCAAGCCATCCTCCTTTCATCCTCGAGATATGTTTCCGTATGGTATTGATCTCCTGAATATCTGCTCCACAATCCAGAAGGAGCTGAGTCACCTCTTGTTTTTCTTTGAGCTGAATGTCATCCGCCGGAAACGGAAGGAGAGCTGAGCCACCCCCTGAAAGGAGAAAGATCACCAGGTCGTTTGGCCCGGATTCTTTCAGAAGACTCTGGATTTTTTTTGCTCCCTCGTATCCCTTTTGATCGGGAATGGGATGCCCCGCCTCAATGATTTCCGTCTTTTTGAGAGGGAGAAGATGGCCATATTTCGTGGTCACCACCCCTTTTGTGATCCGATCCCCAAAGATCTCCTCAATCGCCTGAGCCATCGAATTAGAAGCCTTCCCGGTTCCGACGACCAATATTTTGTCAAAGGTATTCAAATCAAAACTGAGCTCCGAGCTTTCCTCGGCTCTGATCCGTAGTCGGTTCCTTTCAATTTGAATTTTTTCTTTGAGAAGATTGGTGGGGTCAACCGCAGACAGGGCTTTTGAAAAGATTCCCTTTGCAAAGCTTCTCAGCTCGTCGAGAGAAAAGCGCTCCAAAACCGAATCCTCCAGATTAACTCTGTGAAATTTATAACTCCAATGGACCTTTTTAGTCAATCCTTCAGTTTTACTCTTTGACGGCTATCTGTTATATTACTCCTACCAAATGTTTCATGACGGCTACGCCACCCTCAAAGCATCAAAATTCCCCTCAATCCCCCTTTTCCAAAGGGGGAGATTACTCCTCCCTTTCGTAAAGCCTGCCTGTGGTAGGCGGGGGAGGTAGGGAGAGATTTAAGAAACCTATTTTCTGAGCAATACCGAAAGGATTTAAAGGGCGATGGAGTTACCACTTCGATACATTCTGACAGTCTCAGAACTCACCCGAGAGATCAAAGATATTCTCGAAGACAGGTTTCCTGACATCTGGGTAGAGGGAGAGATTTCAAACCTGAGGATTCCACCCTCCGGACACATCTACTTCACTTTAAAGGATGATTTCAGCCAGGTCCGGGCTGTCCTCTTTAAGATGCAGGCTCGGACCCTTCGGTTCGTTCCCGAAGACGGAATTCACGTCATCTGCAGGGGAAGAGTCAGTCTATATGAAAAGAGGGGAGACTTTCAGCTGATCTTAGAATGGATCGAGCCCAAAGGAATTGGAGCTCTTCAACTGGCCTTTCTCCAATTAAAGGAGAGACTCGAAAAAGAAGGACTATTTGATCCGGCACAAAAGAAGCCCATTCCGGTGATCCCTCAAAAAATTGGCATCATCACCTCTCCCACCGGCTCAGTCATTCAGGATATGCTCAATATCCTTAAACGACGATTCGACAATCTTCATATCCTGCTCTTTCCAGCACGGGTTCAAGGGGAAGGGGCTTCCTCAGAGATTTGCGAAGCGATAAGGTATTTCAATAGATTTACGGATGTGGATGTCATCATCCTCGGCCGGGGGGGAGGCTCGCTCGAAGACCTGTGGGTCTTTAATGAAGAGGCGGTGGCGAGGACGATTTATCACTCTAAAATTCCAATCATCTCTGCGGTGGGCCATGAGACCGATTATACCATCGCGGATTTTGTGGCCGATTTGAGGGCACCCACGCCCTCTGCTGCCGCAGAATTGGCCGTCAGGGATAAAAGGGAAATGAAAAACATCCTCCACTACCTGGGAGGACGTTTGGAAAACGAAGTACTCCAAACCTTGGAGGGATATCGAATCCATTTATCCCATCTCGTGAAAATTTTTAGAGAGCCAGAAAGAAAGACTGAGCAATATTTTCTACGGGTGGATGATCTCGTCAACAGACTTCGTCTCTTAACGACGTGGGCGGTCAGGAGAAAACGGGAGACGGCTTTACATTTGAGCGAGGGTCTTGTTTTTCGAAATCCAGTGCGGAGGCTGAAAAATATCCGCCTTTTCGTTTCAGAGAAGAAAAGCCATCTGGAACAGAGGATGCGGCACTCCCTTGAGATCGAGCGACAGAGAGTTGGAGGGATTTTAGGGAAGTTGGATTCACTGAGTCCCCTCGCTATCCTGCAAAGAGGGTATAGCATTACACGTAAGCTCCCTTCATGGCAAATTCTAAGAGATGCGGCGCAGGTAAGAGAGGGAGATAGGGTGGAGGTGAAACTTCATCAAGGGACCTTGCTCTGTGGCGTCGAAAAAACGGAAAGGTCTTGACGGTCAGGGGGTTATGGATATAAAATTCAAGTTTAAAGTGAATCCCAAACCTCCGATGGGATGGTAAACAGAACAGATAAGGGGTGGAAATGCCGAAGGAAAAGTTTGAAGAGGCACTCAGCAAACTTGAGAAGATTGTTTCTAAGTTGGAGGAAGGGGATATTGCTTTGGAAGAATCTCTAAAACTTTTTGAAGAGGGAATCCGACTTTCTCGGTTTTGCAACCAAAAGCTGGACGAGGCGGAGAAGAAAGTGGAGATTCTTTTGAAGGGGAAGGACGGAACAACGAAGGCATATCCTTTTGATCCTTCGATAAACTCAGGACAAGTTCCTTCGATGGGCACAGGACAGGTTTCTTCAGTAAGCTCAGGGCAGGGAGCTGAGCCTGACTCGGAAGAGGAAGAAGAATAGGTTAGGATGGATATCAAGAGATATCTTCAAGAGAAAAAAGAGATTGTGGATTCAGCCCTCGAGAAATATTTTCCGAACCGACCCGGTTCAGCCGGAGAAGGGGTGTTTCCAACTTCACTTCACAAGGCGATTCGGTATAGCCTCTTTGCCGGAGGAAAACGGGTTCGGCCGATTTTATCCATGGCCGCCTTTAAAGCGGTAGGCGGAGAAGGGGATGAAATTCTTCCTTTTGCCTGTGCCTTGGAGATGATCCACACTTACTCTCTGATCCATGACGATCTGCCTGCATTGGACAACGACGACTATCGCAGAGGGCAACTCACCTGTCATAAGGTGTTTGGAGAGGCGATAGGAATCCTGACCGGGGATGCCCTTCTGACCGAAGCCTTTCGATTGATGACGAACCGATCGATGGAGGGGCTTTCTCTCCGTGACGGACCGGTTCTTGAAGTGGTCCACGAAGTGGCCCAAGCGGCAGGAATGTCAGGGATGGTCGGAGGACAGGTGTTGGACATCGAGTCAGAGGGGAAGGAAGTGGATCTTCCGACGGTGGAATATATTCATACGCATAAGACCGGAGCATTGATCTTAGTTTCGGTTCGGGCAGGAGCCAAACTGGGGGGCGGGGATGAAGGAGTTCTAAGGGCCTTGACACGCTACGGGGAGGGGATTGGGCTCGCTTTTCAAATTGCTGACGATATTTTGAACGTTGAAGGAAAGGCTGCACTCCTTGGCAAAAAGACAGGGAGCGATTTTTCGAGAGGGAAGGCCACTTATCCTTCTGTATTGGGACTTGAAGAGTCCAGGAGGAGAGCGAAGGAATTGGTAGAATTGGCAGTGGACGCCATCCATTCATTTGGACCTGAAGCCCAGCCTCTCCGAGAGATCGCTTGGTTTATTGTTGCGAGAGAGAATTGATTGAAGGAATATTAATACCAACGCAATAAATTATTTTACCCCTCATCCCTGCCTACCGGCAGGCAGGCATCCCTCCCCCTCAAGGGGGAAGGTGAGGGTGGGGGTGAATCGGAGTTATTTTTTTAACGATAGGGTTGACCATGACAAAAGTGTTGGATCGAATAAGCACGTCTGATGACGTTAAGAAATTGGACCCCGAGGAATTGGAGACGCTCTGCGAGGAGTTGAGAGAGGAGATCCTCTCCACCGTTTCGAAAACCGGCGGGCACCTTGCTTCAAATCTGGGCGTGATAGAGCTGACGACTGCCCTTCATTACGTCTTTGATTTTCCAAAGGACAAAGTGGTGTGGGATGTGGGGCATCAGAGTTATGCTCACAAGCTCTTGACGGGGAGAAGAGATCGTTTTCACACTCTGAGACAGTACGAAGGGATCAGCGGGTTTCCGAAGAGGGATGAGAGCCCTTATGACGCCTTTGATTCCGGCCACAGCGGCACCTCCATCTCTTCTGCTCTTGGAATGGCAGAGGCCCGTCGGCTTAAGGCAGAGGACGGGAGGATCATCGCCGTGATCGGAGATGGGTCCATGACCGCTGGTCTTGCCTTTGAAGGGCTCAACCAGGCAGGAGACATTGACCAAGATCTCATCGTCATCCTGAATGACAATGAAATGTCCATTTCACGCAATGTGGGAGCGCTCTCGTCCTACCTCAACCGATTGATGACCGGTCAATTTGTAAACCGCTTCCGCAATGATATGAAAAGCTTCTTGGAAACCCTTCCCGGGATCGGAAAATCGGTCCTTCGTTTTGCGAAGCAGGCAGAAGAGTCTTTTAAGGGTCTCCTCATGCCGGGCCTCCTCTTTGAGGAATTGGGAATGCAATATATTGGACCGATCGATGGCCATCGTTTGGGTTACCTGATCGAGACTTTTCAGAATATCAAAAAACTAAGAGGACCTATCCTTGTCCATGTGATCACCAAAAAGGGAAAGGGATATTCCCCGGCAGAGATGAATCCCGACCGTTTCCACGGCATCTCTCCCTTTATCATCGAGACGGGAGAACCCAAAAGTGGCTCGAAAAAGAGCCCTCCCAGCTATACAGAGGTCTTCGGGGAGACACTCTGCCAATTGGCGAGAAAGAATGAGAGGATCATTGCTGTCACGGCTGCCATGCAAAGCGGAACGGGTTTAGAGGAATTTGCAAGGCAGTTTCGCGACCGATTTTATGATATCGGCATTGCCGAACAGCATGCGGTCACCTTTGCCGCCGGTCTTGCCCTCGAAGGGATGAAACCTGTGGTGGCTATTTATTCTACTTTTTTGCAGAGGGCCTATGACCAGGTTCTCCAGGATGTCTGTTTGCAGAACCTTCCTGTCGTCTTTGCGTTGGATCGCGGGGGAATCGTGGGAGAAGACGGCCCGACTCACCATGGACTGTTCGATTTCTCCTATCTCCGTCATATCCCGAACCTCATCGTCATGGTGCCCAAGGATGAAAATGAATTCCAGCATATGATCAAGACCGCTACGGAGTGCTCTGTTCCGATTGCCTTCCGGTACCCAAGGGGAAAAGGAGAAGGAGTAACGAGAGAGACTTCCCTTCAATCCATCGATATTGGGAAAGGAGAAGTCTTAAGGGAGGGAAAGGATATTCTCATTATTGCTATCGGGGTCACCGTCTATCCATCTCTTCGGGCGGCCGAAAAGCTGCGGGATATTGGAATCCAGGCAGCCGTGATCAATGCCAGGTTCTTAAAACCTCTGGATGGAAATCTCCTGTGCGGCTGGGCAAAAAAGACCGGGAAGGTTCTTACGGTTGAGGAAAATGTTCTGCAGGGTGGTTTCGGGAGCGCGGTACTCGAACTTTTTCAAGAGCAAGGCCTTTTATCGATCCAAGTGAAGCGGCTGGGAATTCCTGACATCTTCTTAGAACATGGGCCACAAGCTCTCCTGAGAGGAAAATACGGGATCGATGAGACTGGAATTCTCAGAGCGGCGAGCGGGATGTTCGAAGAAGGCCGGTCAGAGTCGATTCAGTCAAACCAGGCCGAGACTTCGGTGAGCAGACCTTTTCCGAACCTCAAATAAATTTCAGTCATCGTCTTCCTTACCAAAATGCGGATGGGGCTCACTGAGTTGATCCATGTGAGATGGTAAAAAAGGAGCGTCTCGACAAACTTTTGGTAGAGAAAGGCATCGAATCGACCCGTGAAAAGGCAAGAGCCCTGATCATGGCGGGAAAAGTCGCCGTCGAAGGGAAGGTGATTGATAAGCCGGGAACGAAAATAAACTTTGAAGCCCCCATCCAGCTTAGAGGGGAGAATTTACGTTATGTGAGCCGCGGCGGTGAAAAATTGGAGGGGGCCCTCGCGGCATTTGGAATCGATCCGGAGGGGCTCGTCGTGATGGACGTCGGGGCTTCCACCGGAGGTTTCACAGATTGTGTCCTTCAAAAGGGGGCGCGGAAGGTTTATGCCGTTGATGTCGGATACGGCCAGCTCGCGTGGAAACTTCAAAAAGACCCGAGAGTCTTGAACCTGGAGAGGAGGAACATCCGCTATTTACAACGAGAGGAAGTGAAAGAGCAAATCGACTTGATCCTCATCGATACCTCTTTCATCTCCATCGAAAAATTCCTTGCCCACCTCCTCGAATTCCTTAAACAAGGAGGGGCGATCCTGAGTCTCATCAAACCCCAATTTGAGGTGGGGAAGGGAGAGGTGGGAAAGGGAGGGGTGGTGAGGGATGCAACGTTACATCAAAAGGTGATCGATCGGATTTCGAACTTCTGCCGAGGTCTGGGACTAAAGGTACTGGGTGTCACAGAATCTCCCCTGCTTGGCCCGAAAGGGAACAAAGAGTTTTTTATCCACCTATGCAGAAAACCACGGGCTCTGCCCGTGGATGAATTCGTAAAAGGTAGCTAAACTATTCATGTGCTCAAAGCTTGATGCTTCGGTGGATTTCGCCACTGGTGGATAACCCTCCGAAGCCTCGGCGTAGGAGGGTATTTTAATGGAGGTACCACGGGCTTTGCCCGTGGGGCTCCATCTATTTGAGAAAGGATTGAGGAATATCGATATTGCATCATGGGGAAACCGAAGGAACCCGAACCCGCTAAACTTTTCATGAGCCTGATCGTCCTTGAGGATGCCACCTTCGTCCGAGGGATGGAAGACCTCGGCTCGATCTTTGGGAAAGCCGACTACGTGAGTGAAAAATTCCCCTTTGATTTTACCGACTATTACACACAGGAGATGGGTAAACCCCTTTTCCGTCACTTCATTACCTTTGATCGTCTCATACCGATTGCGAGCCTCCCCGATGTCAAACGGGCCACGAATCAGCTGGAAGAAGGATACGCAGGTCTCGAAGGAAATCGACCAATCAACATTGACCCGGGATACATTTGTTTAGAGCATGTGATTCTCGCCACGACCAAGGGCTATACCCATCGTCCCTATCTCAGGGATGGCATCTATGCTGACTTAACCTTGATTTATCGGAACAAGTCTTTTCAACCCCTGGAGTGGACCTATCCCGATTATCGGGAGGAAGCGGTGATCAGGCTCTTTAACCGGTTTAGAAAAAGATACTTGGAAGATTTGAGAGGGGGAGAGGGAGACCCATGTTGAAGTCCATGACAGGTTTTGGAAGGGCAGAAGGGGAGACAGGCCTCGGAAAGGTGGCTGTAGAGGCTCGTTCCGTCAATCATCGATACAGCGATATCAATATCAAACTTCCCAAGCGCCTCAGCCTTTTCGAAAATCGTATCAAAGAGATCATCCGGTCTCAGGTGTCGAGAGGGAGGATCGATGTCACCCTTCGCTTGGAGAATCTGGGTGAGGAGAAGGTTCAGCTCAGTATCGACCTCGATCTTGCCCAGCAGTATTATCGGGTCTTCCACGATTTGAAGGAGAAGCTTCACCTGAAGGATGAGATCACCCTGGCGTTGTTGACAGGGGCAAAGGACCTGATTACGGCAAAAGAGGAGTCCGTGGATATCGAACCCTATTGGCAGGAGGTCCTTCCAATTTTGAACCAATCCCTGGAGAGCATGGATGACATGAAACGGTTGGAAGGAGAAACCCTTGCCAAAGATCTTCAGCAGCGATTGGAACTCATCGGAAAACAGCTGCGGATGATCAAACAGCAATTTCCTTCCCGCCTCAAAACCACGCTCACCCGACTCCATGAGAGACTCCGCTCTCTTTTAGAGGGGACAGAGGTGGATCCATCCCGCTTCCAACAGGAGGTCGCTTTTCTTTCGGAACGGACGGACATCACGGAAGAAATTGTCAGGGCAGAAAGTCACTTGGCTCAATTCGGCACTCTGCTGGGAGGGAATGAGCCCTCGGGCCGGAAAATGGATTTCTTGCTCCAGGAGATTCATCGGGAGATGAACACGGTCAGCGCCAAGGCCAATGATGCAGAGATCTCTCAGAGAGTGGTCGAGATCAAGGCTGAGCTGGAAAAGATTCGAGAACAGGTGCAAAACATCGAATGAGTTTTGTGTACGAAAAAGGCTTTGGGTTCAAGGACGAAGTGAAGGAAAAGGGAGTCGGATTGATTTTTATCATTTCAGCCCCCTCCGGCGCGGGGAAGACCACTTTGGTCAGGGAGGTCATGCAGCGCCTCCCAGGCCTTCGATTCTCCGTTTCTTATACCACCCGCTTGCCAAGGCCTAATGAAAAGGAGGGAGAGGATTATCTTTTCGTTTCCCACTCCGCCTTTCAGAAGATGATTGAAAAAAACGAATTTTTAGAGTGGGCAGAGGTGCTGGGGAACCGTTACGGGACGCCTCGGCCTGATTTGAAAAAATTGGAGTCAGAGGGGATGGATCTCATCCTGGATATCGATACCCAGGGAGCGAAGAAAGTGATGAAAGAGATTGCCCAACCCGTATTGATTTACCTACTCCCTCCTTCTCTAAAAGTCCTGAGAGAACGATTGATCAACCGAGGGGTAGACTCCCTCGAGATGATCAAGTTTCGATTATCAAATGCCGGGAGGGATATGGAAGAGGCCTGTCGGTACCATTATGTCATCGTCAATGATAAAATAGAAGATGCGGTCGAGAAACTGAAGTGCATCGTCGTTGCGGAAAGGTGTCGAAGGCTCAAGAATTTGATCCTGGAGGAAAATCGGAGACAATGGGAGGGAAAAGATGGCTAGAATAACGGTAGAAGATTGTCTGAAAAGGGTGGAGAGCAGGTTTGAGTTGGTGATCCTGGCAGCGAGAAGGGCCAAGATGATCATGAAGGGAGCGAAACCTTTAGTCGAGGCCGATAACCGGCCTATCGTAATGGCTCTTCGGGAGGTGGCCGCTGGGAAGGCAAAGTTTGCCCATCCGGAAGACATGGAAAAGGGGAGTGAACCTTCCGACAATGAGTCATGAAAAAAGGTTTCGGGGAGATGAAAGAGTTGGAGGAGACTCAGGGGTCTGGATTGATCGCGGACCCCATTTATCACTACATGGTGATGACGGACCGGATCAAAGGGGAGGAAACGGAAAGGAATGTGATCGATACCCCTTGGGTTCAGCGTCTTCGACGCATCTTCCAGCTTCAGAGTGCACGCTGGGTTTTTCCGACGGCCGAGCATACCCGTTTTCAACATTCCCTGGGGACGATGCATGTCGCTGGGACTTTCTCTGAGCAGCTTTATCCCTCTCTCTTCAAGGTCTTCAAGACAGAGCTTCCCTCTTTTCCCTATTTGGACGAGCTCCTTCGCTTGGCCGGGCTTCTCCACGATACCGGCCATGGCCCCTTCTGCCATTTCTTTGATGAGCAATATCTACCTCGATTCAACACCAATCACGAGGAGATCGGCCAGCAGATCATCCGAGAAAAACTGTCTCCCGTGATAAAGGGAATTCGACGAAGTCCCCGCGGTCGCTTCAAAAAAGGGGAGGTCCTTGACCCGGAGCAAATCGCCTTTCTGATCAAGAGACCTCAAAAGAAGGAGAGGCGAAAACATCCAGACTGGTTGACCTTCCTCCAGCAGCTCTTTCGAGGAATCTTCACCTTCGATAATATCGATTATGTTTTGCGGGATGCTTATATGACCGGTGTCTCCATCGGTCCGGTGGATTGGAGGCGACTCCTTTACTACACCTTCTTTCGCAGAGAGGGATTGATTTTGGATAAACGGGGATTGGACGCATTGGCCATGTTTCTCAATGCCCGCCTCTATCTTTATTCGAATGTCTATTATCACCGCACGACCCGGTCCATCGATCTTCAATTGCAGGAGATTTTTAAGGAGACGATGGAGATCCTCTGTCCGTTTCATCCCTTGAAGGAGATAGACCGATACCTGCAGCTCACCGACTGGTTTGTGATGGAAAAAGTATCGGAATGGAAAGGATCGTTATCGCCCCGGGAAAGGCGATTAGGGGAAAAGTGGGCTGAAGTCCTTTCGAGAAAGTTGAAATGGAGCAGCGTTTTCGAGGAGAAGCTCACCCTAAGAGAGATGGAAATGGGACGGCCAGTTTTCTTGAAACCCGAAGAGGTGAAGGAACGGATCAAAGCCTGTTTGCCGAAACGCCTGAGAGGGATCGAGTTCCATGTGGATATGGCTCACCATGACCCGAGGCCCCTCAATCCCTGGCATGAATCAGAGCAGGGAACCCTTCTGATCTTCGACCCGGGCTTCAAAAGAGTGTCGAGGGAACCTCTTAGAAGGTTATTCCAGTATATTCCGGCAAAAGTTGCCATCTGCCGGGTCTACGCCCCAACCCATCGGTATGATCAGGAATTGGGCCGTGCTGCGAGGCGTGCCCTTGCCTTGGAAGGGTACTCGGAAAGCTTTGAGACGAATGTATAAGAACGATCTTACGACTCCCGCGTGGCTTCTTCTTTTCATTTTGTGCTTAGGGCTCCTCTTTCTGAGCGGTAGACCGGGCATTTCTACCGCCGCTGACGGAAGGGATCCCACGGAAGGAAGAGAAGAAAAGTTGAGGATCTTCCGGCAGAAGAGGGAACAATTCTTCAAAGAAGATCCCCGCTCCCCGTTAAAGGAGAGCGATCGAAAAAAATTCCGGGGTCTCCTCTACTATCCCATCGATCTCAACTATGCGATGGTTGGGTCCATTGAACGATACCCTATCGAACCGAAGCCTCTTTACACCCATCTTCCCACGAGCAAAGGGGCGGAGAAAAAATATGTGAAATATGGTCGTTTCAAATTTCGCTGGAAGGGGAAAGAATATACCTTGCAGATCTACAGGCCTCTGGGCGGGGGGGAATTGTTTCTTCCTTTTAAGGACAGGACCTCTGAAACAGAGACGTATCCGAAGGGGCGTTACCTCTTTATCGAACCGATGCCGGAAGGCCGGGTGCTGATTGATTTCAATCGTGCCTATAATCCCTTCTGCGAATATAACGAAAGATACACGTGCACCTATGCCCCTGAAGAAAATTGGCTTGGGATCGAGATCCGAGCAGGGGAGAAGCGTTTCCGCTAAGCGACCGGAATGGAAAGAAGAAGAAGAGAGGATTATCTTTTCCCTCGGCCGGGATTGTCTTGGAAGAGAAGCCGTGTTAAAATTAAATCGACGTTTGTGTGTGTAATTTTCGAACGGTCGTGAGAGAATTTTAGAAGAAGAGAGAAAGGAATCACCGGCGTGGGAAAGAACGGTTATCAGAAACAAGCAAGGGAGATTTACCGGTTTATCAGTGAGCATCTTTACTTCAACCGGCCAGATATGGAAATTAAGGGCGAGCGGTTTAATTCAGCGATCCTGCTGAGCCTTCTCACCGCCCTGAAAAAGGGGAAGGAATTGATCATTGGAGAACCGGGCCTGGGGAAGACAACCTCTGCGGAATATGTCTGCTCCCTCATCTACCAATTCCCGTTGGGCGTGATCTGGGGAAGCGAAGTCTCAGGCCATCCGGAACAAACAGAGGAAAAGATTATCGGCAGACCGGATTTGGGCAAATTGAACAGAGGCGAGGAGGATGTGGTATGGACTAATTTTTCCCAAATCCCGGCCAAGATTGTGGATGAGATCAACCGCCTTCCGGAAACCAAACAGAGCATGATCCTGGACGGTGTGGATCGAGGGAATTGGGAGTACCTCAACGAGATGATCATCAACGATGAGTACTGCCTTTTTGCCACTGCCAACTATCAAGACGGGGGAACGAATACCATCATCGCCCCCCTGGTGGATCGATTCGACGTCATCGTGGAATCCAGATACCCAGGGGCCAATCTCTCTTTCCTCATCGGTAAGGATAGACGAAAAGATCACGTCCTCCGGCATCCGAAGTATGAAAAGGACCTTTATCACATCCTAAAATCGAAGACCGCTTATGAGAAGAAGATCCCCAAGATGGAAGAGGTCTGTAATGTCTATGGGCAATATATCGAAGAGGTTTTGGGGGTCAGGTCCTTTCAGAGACAAGATCGCGATCAGATTCGTGCAGAGATGGAAAGCTTAGAGATCGATCTCGATGCCAGTGCTTTTAGTCGTATGCTTCTCGCCGAATTGTCATTCTGTGAACGGTATGGACAGAAAAGAGTCGTCGAGAACTGCGAAGAGGGATGCCACTACACGGGTTATCTCTGCCACCAGATTAAAAATTGCGCCTCCAATCGCCTCCCGTCCTCCATCAAGCAATATGCACAGGGGTTAGCATGGTTGCTGCAGGATTCTGAGATCGACATCGAACATATCATGGCAGTCATCCCCTATACCTTGGCCCATCGAATCCAATGGAAAGATGAAGTCCTTTCTCAGAAGGAAAGATCAAAAAGAGATGATCCGTTCCCCATCTTTCTCGCAAAAGAAGCGGTAAAAGCAGTCTCTCAGAGATATCGGGAACAGAGCGATCATCTGAAAGATGCCCTGGCGGTTGGGTCGAGGGTCTTTCAAGGAGAGGATCTGGAACCATTGGAGGGGGATCACCCCCTGTATGTGGAAGTCAAAAAAGACCTCGATGGCCGAAAGAATTGAATCGATAAGGTTCTTTCTGTGCCGGTTTTGAAGGGCTTCACTGAGAGATGAAATCTTCCACCCCACCCAAGAAAAGTGCCTTCCTTGCCCCTGCCAAAGAGAGCTGGGGGACCAGGAATCCTTTTGAGGAATTCAAAACCTTTATCACCCCGACCAGCAATTTCCCCCTGGATCAGATTGTCCAATCCACCGAAGCGGTGATGGATCGGATCCGGTCGGGATACGAGAAACTCCTGGAAGAGGAAGCAAAGGAACTTGTCTGGATGGTGCAATACAACACCATCATCAAGGCCTATGAAGTGGCAGAAAAATACGTCAAGGAGATCGATTATACGGCGGAGGATATTGAAGACTTTTGCTTCGCCTTGGAGAATACCCAGAAGATCCCGTATCTCATTCCGGGTCCAGCCGGCGTCTATATTTCCGCGTTATGTAACTACGCCAAGGAAGAAGAGATCGGCCTCAAACTCTCTGAGTTGAAGACGGAGATCAACCTCATCGGGTTTCGACTGTCGAAAGGAAAGCGATTGGTGATCGAAGGAGATACCGGTGATTTCACAGGCATTGGGCTCGAGGGAGGAGAGTTAGTCATCGAGGGAAACGCGAAGAACTGGACCGGGGCGGGGATGAGAGGCGGCAAGATTTTGGTCAGGAAGAACATCGGTCTCCATACGGGTGAATGGATGATGGGAGGAGAGATTTATGTGGGGGGAAGGGTGAGAGGGCTGGGAAATATTGTTGAAGGGAAGGTCTACGAGAGGGATAAGCTGGTTTATCCAGGAAAGGTACGATATCCCAATCTCTACTATTAGGGCGATGAAAATTCTAATCGTCATCGGCGAATAGGATGGAAGAGGAACATTACCGATCAATCATCGAAGAGATTTGGCCTCGATTGAAGAAGAAACATCTCTACCCTGAGATCCCTATGCCCAAGGTGAAAGGGACTCCTGCCCCCGAACAGGGCGAGGCGGAGGAGGGCGTTGGTTTGGAGATGAAACAGAAACAGATGACCATCAATGGTACTTTCGTTTCGCAAATGAAAGGCCAGATGGAGGAAAAAAGAGTCGTCGAGGCCCTTCTGGATCACGGCATTACCCACTATACCTTCTGTCCATGGGATTTCAATACGCATCTCAGGCTTTATTCAGAGGCGAAGAAAGTGGTGGGTGATAAAGAATTGGCCAAACAGGTGTCCGATTACTTTATTGACATCATCGCCGATACTCATTGCGTAAAAAAGCGGTTTACCGAGATTCCAGAATTGCATCGAAATCTTAAGAAGGGTACGATTCAAGAAGTGATCGCTTCCCTTTACCAAAAGATTTGGGGAATGGATCTGGGAATCCCTCCCTCCAAGGCGAGCATGAAAGGACATGCAGATATTGTCCGAAGGCTTGCACGGATTCCCTATTTAAATCGTTCACGATGGGGAGAGAGCATCCAAAAGTTTGCCCGTTCTCTCAAGCCCCTTCTCATCGAGGAGGAGAAACAACGGGGGGGCAGCGGAGGGAAAGGGGAACGAAATCCCCAGGGGGAACATGATTTAAACCACTATTCAAACGAAGAGATCGATCAGGGCTTGAGAGATTATGCCAGACAGACCATGGCCTTGTCCGAGTTTAAAGATGTCGTCGAGGATTTTTCGGATGAACTGAAAGGAGCCGGTTATGGAATGGAAGGGGGGATGGGGAGAGGTCAAGGGAATCTCATCGATGCAGATATCCTTTTCTATATGAAGCTGGCGGAAAATTATTCGATCCCTTTGAAGAAATTTCCCCTGGAAGAGAAAGGGTCTCTCCATCCACATTCTCATTCTCCCTGGGAAATCGGGGCACCTTTCCAGGATGTAGATATTTGGACCAGTTTTGGGAAGATCATGCCGGGGATCACTCAGATTTGGACAAAAAGGGAGGGGAGAGGGAGAGGAAAGATGGAAGGGACTCCCGATTGTTTAATCGCCATCGATTCCTCGGGAAGCATGATCAATCCTCGGAAAAGCCTCTCCTACGCGGTGTTGGGAGCAGCGTGTGCCACCGATGCCTATCTCCAGAATGATTCGAAGGTGGCTGTTTATAATTTCAGTGATGCCCCTATGGGGGGAAAAGATGTTCTGAACTATACGGACCGTCGAGAGGACATCTATCGTGTCCTTTGTAAATATTTTGGCGGTGGGACGGCCCTCGACTTAGAGGATTTGATGCCACTGATTCGGGGGAGGAAGAACTTAGATCTTTTTATCATTACGGATATGAAAATCACCAACCTGGAGGCATTAATCGGATTCTTTGGGCAGATCCGGAACCGGGTGACGGCCGTTCATATCGGAGACAATCCCTATGCAGCCCGATTTGAGAAGGCTGTGGAGAAGAGGAAAAATATCAGTATCTATACTGTCAAACGGAAGGAAGATATCCCCCATATTGTCCTCGGAAGGATCCGGGATTATTTTAATCCGACCCATATAAAAAATTCTTGACTCTTCTCATGCAAATCCTGTAATTTATTCCCAGGTCATTTTGTTTCCCGAAAGGTAGGGGAGGGACCGCCTGGATCGATCGCGGGAGACCATCCATGGAATCAGAAATCTTTAGAGGCAGGAGATTGTCCGAAAGTATAACTGGATTGCACTGGTCTATGACTTGCTCGAAGTTTTGATGGAGTGGAAAGCCTGCCAACTCGAATTTCAATCAGGGGTGGCAAGAGGGTAAAGAGAAACGGCTCGGGTTAAAGAATTAATCATAACCCATCAAAATGATTGGAAATTATACTGACTAAAAATTAAGCATTTAGCTAAAGGGATGTGCAATTAGGCATTTTGAAGTCAGGAAGTTAAGGTTTTCAACAGGGAATTCACAAAAAATGTGGGAAACGACTATAACCTATTAATTATTTTAATAAATTCAAAAGGGATCAGTTAGAGGAGGGCTATAACTGATCCCATGCCGGCGCACCAAATGGGGGTGAAACAAGGAGGTGATATGGTTTGATGCACCAGCAATTGAATAATAATATAATAAACCAAGAAAATCAAGAAATGAAAACATTTTGGCATAATAATTGCTGAAAGGAATGGTCATGAAGCGAATTCTATTAATCATTTTGTTCGTCTTTTTTATCTCAGAGGCCTCTTTTGCAGAAGTTTACAGGTGGGTTGATGACAAAGGGGTGGTCTATTTCACGGATGATATCACCCAAGTTCCGGAAAAATATCGGCCCAAGGCCGAAAGAATAGGATTGGCTGAAGACAAGGAAGAAACAAAGGTTGGACCGGAATCACCGCAAAAGAAGGACGAAGCTTATCGGGATCGCCTGGGAAGGGGGGAGGAATACTGGAAGGGGAGAGTAGAGGAATGGAGGAAGAAATTAAGGGAATCACAAGTTAAATTAGAGGCTTTGAGAGTGAAATACAATGAATTGACAGAGAGGTTTAATGATTCGAAAAGTACTGCTGAGAGGGGAAATATCCGTAAAGAAAGAGACCAGGTCAGGAGTGAAATGGACCAAAACAGGATTCAAATCGAAGAAGCTAAGGAGATGTTAGAAAAAAAGATTCCGGAAGAAGCTGATCTCTATAAAGCGAAGCCGGAGTGGGTAAAACAGTGAACCTTTCGACCCCTGGCCCGGTAACCGAAACTTGGTTTTCAAGAGTGGGTGAAAAGATTTCATAGACCTTAAAAAAAGTATCTATTGGACAAAATCGACCTCACAATCGGTAACTTCCTTTTATAAAAGTAGTATTTCTCTTTCGGCCCATTTTGTTTTCCCTTTATCTACTTTATTAATATGACAATTTGTAAAGGATTTGGGAGATGATTAAATTGGTATTATTTTTGCTAATAAGTACTAATGGCTAATTGCGGCGACGTATGACAAATTATTGATCTAAATCTGGGGCAAAAACGAGGTTTATGAGGAAAAGTGGAGAAATGGCATTAAAAATGCGTGGTTCCAATGTGCGGAACTAACAATGGAGAAAACGAACCAAAATAACCAACCCAGTTTACAGACCAGAATGGGTGTCCTTGCTATTGAAAAGAGGAAATACCCAAGGTTTAGCGTCGAGTTACCGCTCGACTATTCCCGTGTTAATGGGAAGGAAACCCTGGGAGGTATGGTAGCCAATGCGAGCGAGGGCGGGCTTCTCGTGTACCTGCCCGAGAGGATTGAGATTGGGGCCTCGCTAAAAATTGAGATATTTTATGTCAGGGGTTTGGAACTGGATACGATCAAAACGGTGGCAAAAGTGGTTTGGTGTGATTTGGCTGCCAGGGAAAGCTGGGGCGAACACCGATATGGACTCCAGTTTCAGTCTATCGATGAAAAAGACTTCAACCGATTGACCGCCTTGCTAAAGGAGGTGGGAAAATAGAGATTGATTGTGGTGAAAGATATTTCCGATCAGCCTTAATAAAAAAAATGTTGAACTATTTTGAAAAATTATTTAAGAATAAGGAGAAAAACATGGAGCTGTCCTATTCGAGCGTCGTTGAGAGGGGATGTTAAACCTTTCCCCCATCCATAGCGGAGGAAAGATCTCCCTCTACATGATTTGATGAAAGCGTGCTCGGCATAGAAGGAAGGTCATGGCCAGATTGAATCAGGAAGAAGGGAGATACAGAGTCCTCCTCATCGGTGTCGGGGATAACACTGAAGAAGAAAAAGAATCCTTTTCCCATCATATCTCCAAAACCTACAGCATACCCTTTCCTTTGTTGAAAAGGATTGTTGACCGTTGCCCTATCATTCTCAAGAAAAATCTCTCTCTGAAAAAGGCCGAAATACTCGCCAAAACCCTTAGGTCTTTCGGGGCGACGGTCTCAGTTGAAGAAAGAAGAAATTTTCCGCCCGTTTCTCTTGAATTCCAGGAATTGGTTCCCTATCGGCTGGCATTAGAGTCCGCGTCTCTCCGGGGGACGCAAAGGGGCATATGGAGCGTCATCGGAAGAGCAAGAAATATATCCGATGAAACGTTAAACGATACCTGGGTACTCGTTCAACTCTTTGACGATCTGGATGAGTTTATTGCCTTTGAGGAAACTCCCGTCGCCATCAACCCTCTTCCTCCGGGAGAAATCTCCCCCTTTAAGGTGGTCCTTGAAGGAGATCTCTTTATTCGTAGAGTGTCTGTTGCCTTTAAGAATGCCTCCGGAGAACCCATTCCAGCGGCCGATGAAAGGAAAAAGAAGGAATGGGTCGAAGTGGAGATAGAGAATGAAGGTGTTCTCTCCTCTTCTTGGATGTCCAATGGATTCGGAGAGAGATTCCACCCCATCGAGCCGCCAGAATCCTCACAAAAAACAGTGCTGGGGAAGGAGAAAGATATCCCCTCAGAGCCCCTCTCCTCGGAGCAGGAAGGGACACCTCCTTTGCTTTTCGGAGGGGAACCGGGAATGGAGCAAGAAGGAGATGGGCGGAGAATCGCTCAAGAATCCTTTTCACTGAGCCTTGAACCTCCCGAAAAAATTTCGGAGCCCTCCGCGAGTTTACTCGAAGAGAACCGTGGTTTAGGAGAAGGGACATCCGAAGGGATCGTGGGAGATGAATTCGTTAGACCTGAACAATTAGAGGAGACGAACGGGGGAGAAGACATACTGGGTGGGCCAGAACGGCCATCTGGAGGGGAAATACCCGAAGAGTCGCGTCTGGATGCTTCGGTGTTTGATGAGGCCACCCAATTGTTAAAGGATATTTCTGAAGCTCCTGGAGAAGTCGAGGCGGAAGAAAAGACGGAAGAAAGAGTAGAAGAGGAGGTTCCTTCGTTTCCCTGGATAGACCATTTCAGAGAGGCAGTGCAAACTTTTTATCAAAAACCCCGGGATATTTTTTCGATTTGGTTTGAGGAATGTCGGAAGGAGGGTGAATTGAAAGATTCCCTTCATGCCCTTTTGACCATACTGGTTCATTCCCGATTTGATCAAGGGAGCCAATCTATCAAGGCATTGGAAAATACTCAAAGGGTATCCCGACTCATCGTTCAGCCGAATCTTCTCCTTGATGAGATCCCACCTCTTGAAGAAACTCCCTTTGTATCCGGAGAAGTTTGGAGGGAATTATTCCACCGAGCACTGCCGAAAGTCCAGCAGATCGGAAAGGCCATCCTTGGAAAGAACACGTGGAAGGGATTTGAATTGGAGCGTTTGATTCAAGTCATTCCTCATATGGGCCATCAGAACAGTCGAACGGCGATCCGATGGTTCAACGAATTGATTCCTGATGTCCTAGAAGTCGATTTTTCCGATACCCCGGTTACTGTTGGGGAAGGTTTTTACAGGGTCGCCTCTCGGTTGGGCATTGTGGACCCTCATTTCGACCATTATCAGGGCAGAAATTCAATGGCGAATATCAAGCTTCAGGCTTTTGCAAGAATGGCTTTCCCTCGAAATCCTTTGGAGGTCGAGGAACCAATGGCCCGGATGGCAAGAGGAGAGGAGCAAGGAGGACATTGTTTCCCTGTTCAACCAAGGTGTGAAGGATGCCTCTTCGAAACCTTTTGCCCAAAACTTTATGTCCACTTTAATCCATCAGAAAAGGGGATGAGGGAGTGAAGGGCTCTTCAGTAACGATCCTGTTCCGGTAGGCGCCTCGAAGGGGGCAATGACTTCATTTTCTTGCCAAGTCTTGCCAAAAAAATAGAGAAATTTTATAATGGGGGTTAAAAGGAGCGGAGAGATGAGCGGAAAAAGCAGTTTCCCCTACCGGAAGTATGATCGAAAGCCTCATCCCCACATCGTCAAACAAATTTTAGATGATAGCGAACTGATCGAGATGATGAAAGAAGTTCTGATTCAAGAGGGAAGGGCATGTCCTTTCTGTCATCGGAAATTGAAGGGAGAGCCTAAAGTAAGGGAAATATGGTGATGGGGGAGAGATGAAAAGAGGCGATTCAATTTGGACTTGAATCACCTCTTTTCGTCTGACCAGATAGACTTATGAAAAATCGGGCGTCCTTCTCCGGCAAGCGTCCACTTTGAGACCTTCGAAAAACCGCCTTTTGCCCTCTAGATATCCTCATCCGGAAACTGTCTAACAAAGGAGAACTGAAAAGGTCTAACAATAAACATATCTGCCGCGTCCCCAACCCCTCCGGTAGGAATGGTAAAGGGTAATGAGACGACAAAGACGGCGCTCCCCAAAACCCCTGCTACAATACCTATGGGCCTGGCAAACAGTATATCGAGGGCGTTCCATTCGTGTGCGACGGGGTCGTTCCTCCCCATGCGGTTGTCTGCAGCCCATCCTGTCGAACAAAGACTGGTTACGACCACGGAAAGGGTCAACAATAACAGTAGAATACTTTTCAGTTCTTTCATGAGAAGGCCCTCCTTTATGACCTATTCTAAATAAAACTTACCAAAATTAAACCGAATTGTCAAACCTGTTATAAAAAATAGTATTCGCGTGATGGAATCATCTAATGATGCATTTTCATCATCAGGGAGGAAAATTCTTTGACGATGTGCAGTTTGATTATCAGCCAATGAATTTTCATGAGATGCAGGTTGGCTACTACGCTTTCTTTAGTTAGTCTCATCGTCGCGTCGTCCCTGCGGAGAACCGGGGTCCGCAAAATTGAATAATAATATAACCATTTCAAATGCAATTCTTTTGCCAACCTGATAAATTAAATCAGAATAGTGACAATCCGTTAAAATCTAAGGGGAAATACCTTGTTAGCCGAAAAGACATATCTTATAATCAGCTCCTAAAAGTGACAAAGATTGTTATTCGAATAAGAATTGTCAACCGCCTGCGTGCAGGGTCGCGCCCCTGTACCGGAATGGCTGTGCATCCAGGCAAACGCTCAGGCACACGCTTGCACCGTGGGGGTCCTTTTTGGAAGATCTCCCAGCAGGTCACTAAAGGCTTCCTCTTAACTCACTACAAGTTTGTAATTTCATGCAACAGTTTAATAATAGATACGAACCGACCCCTCTGTTCTTAAGACACTGTTCTTAAAATACTTGACAATTGAATCAAAAATCGATATATCTACCCAGAATTCAAAGGAATATTTCGGTTTTCCATCAGGCCATGGATTGGACCTTACTCCTTAACTCTACTTTTGAGCCATTAAAAGTTGTGACCTGGAAAAAAGCGATCATCATGGTGACGCTTCAAAAGGTAGAGGTGATTGAAGAATACGATCGCATGATTCGAGGCATCAGTTTCTCATTGCGCCTCCCTGCGGTCATCCGGCTGAACCGGTTTATCCGAAGGAAAACTCCCATTGTCAAATTTTCTCGCCAGAACCTGTATGTTCGCGATCGAGGAAAGTGCCAGTATTGTGGCACCCCTTTCGAGCACAAGGAATTGACCTATGACCATGTCATCCCACGCTCTAAGGGTGGGCAAACGGAATGGACGAATGTTGTGACCTGTTGCACGGCGTGTAATCTCAAAAAGGGCGGGAGAACTCCTGAAGAAGCAGGGATGTCTCTGATCAGAAAACCCAGGGCACCCATCTGGATACCCTTATTGCCGATGAGTCTTGGAATCAAGGAGACGCCTGCCCCTTGGAAAGATTATCTCTATCTCAATCTGGAATTGACCTCTTAACTTTTCCAATATGGGCATAAATAGCCTTCGTCTCTACAAATAGGTCTCAGAGATGAATAGCGGAAGCCATACGGGCCGGGATGAAGATTTGATGAAAACCTCGAACCTGAAAGAACGACCGAGAGCGTGTTGCGAAGGGATGGATCGCGATGAAATATCTTTGGGCGCCGTGGAGGATGAATTATATTTTGGGAGAAAAGAAAAGGGGGTGTTTCTTTTGCAGAGAGCTTAGGGAGAAAAGGCAAAAGAAAAACCTCATCCTCTTTAAAGGTCAATACGTCTTTGTGGTGATGAACAAATATCCTTATAATAACGGACATCTGATGATTGTTCCAAAACGCCACCGCCTTAATCTGGAGGATTTGAACAGTTGTGAGTTAAAAGAATTTTTTGAGTTACTGAATGTGTCCACAAGGGTGCTGAAGACAGCCCTCCGACCGCACGGTTTTAATATCGGAATGAACATCGGAAAAGTCGGGGGGGCTGGTGAAGACCACATCCACCTCCATATCGTCCCGAGATGGGAAGGAGATACGAATTTTATGCCACTTATCGGCGAAACCAAAATCATCCCCGAATATTTGGAAAGAACCTATCAGAAACTTCATGATGCCTTTATGGATCTCTCTCGAAAAGGGAAAGTCCAGAAAGGAGGACGAAAAAGTGGGATGGGTTAAGAATCTTTTTCTATTGCTGATCCTGATCGTCAGCGTCTTTTTCTTCTTGCAAAACACGGAGCCAGTTGTGATTCGGTTTGGCCTCTCCCCTTTCTCCGATTATCAATTTTTCGAGATAGCCAAAGTTCCTCTCTTTTTGGTCATCCTCGGTTCGGTCCTGCTGGGAATTCTTATCGGAGGTTTGGGAGATCTTTATAAACACTTTCAACTGAAGAGGACCATTCGACAGAACCAGAAAGCGATTGAAAGATTGGAGAGAGAGATTCAATCCCTTCGAGGTCCGAGTTTGGATCAACCGTCCTTTTTGAAAAAAAAGGGTTAACCTTATGATTAGCGTAGAGAAATTTGATAGGATGATGAGGAAGATTCATCTCGTTTCGAGTAAATTTTTGCTTGCATTGCAGAGAGAATTGTAGTATAGTTTTTGTGTAATTAGTTGGTCTGCTGGAAAAGCGGGCTATTTGCCCGCTTTTTTTTTAAAAAGCTCATTCGGCGGAAGAGATGGTAGAAAAAGAAATTGTCGATCGGGTGCGCGTGATCGTCGATCCCCTTCTTTTCGGTGAGGGAATGGAATTGGTGGACATTGAGTATCGAAGAGAATCAAGAGGATGGGTCCTTCGCCTTTATCTGGACAAGGAAGGGGGGATTACCCTTGACGATTGCACCCGGGTGAGTCAGGAGGTTGGAAGGATTTTGGATGTAGAGGATTTCATACAGGCTCCATACATGTTGGAGGTTTCCTCTCCAGGGCTCTCCAGACGCTTAAAAACCGAAAAGGACTTCATGAAATATCGGGGCCATCTGATCAAAGTGAAAACCTTCGATTCCGTTGAGAATCGACGGCAATTTAAAGGAAGGCTCTTAGGGATTTCTGAGAACAAACTTGAAATCGAAAGTGACGGAGGGATCATTCAGATCTCCTTTTCCAATGTGGCGAAGGCGAATCTGGAAATTGACCAGGGTATGCTCCAAAAGGAGCAGCATGATCGAGAGTGACACTACAGTTCTTGGAAGCTCCGTCCTGCTTTGCCGGGAAGGGGCTTCCTTTCTAAAAGGGAGAGATCAACTATGCCATCCAATCTCAACTTTGTGATTGAACAAGTGGGCAAGGATAAGGGGATCGACCGGAAGGTGATCATCGAAGCGTTGGAACAGGCAGTGTTGACCGCTTCAAGAAAGAAATACGGGCACCAGGGAGAGATCGAAGTCCACTATAATGAGGAAGCAGGTGAGGTGGAGTTGTTTTCGTTTAAGCAGGTGGTCGAGGAAGTGACGGATCCATCGACGGAGATCTCTCTTGCGGAGGCACGAGAATTGGATAGCGAGGCACAGATCGGAGACAGCCTGGGCGTTAAACTGAATACCGATTTCGGCCGCATTGGAGCCCAAACGGCCAAGCAGGTGATCATCCAGAAAGTGCGGGACGCTGAACGAGAGAATGTTTACAATGAATTCAAGGATCGGAAGGGAGATCTGATCAGTGGAACCGTTCAGAGGCTGGAGAAGGGAAATCTCTATGTTAACATCGGCAGGGCAGAAGCCGTTCTATTGACAAAAGAACAGATCCCTGGGGAGAGTTACCGGCAAGGGGAGCGACTTCGAGCGTATATTCTCGATGTCCAGAAAAGCTCAAAGGGACCACAGATATTTCTTTCCAGAACCCATCCGGGATTCCTGATCAAATTGTTCGAGATGGAAGTGCCCGAGATCTCAGAGGGAGTCATCAAAATTATCAGTGCCGCGCGGGAACCCGGTGAGAGGGCAAAGATCTCTGTCTACAGTTCGAACCGTGATGTGGATCCAGTGGGAGCCTGTGTGGGGATGAAGGGTTCCCGGGTTCAGAATGTCGTTCAAGAACTTCGAGGGGAACGGATTGACATTATCCCTTGGTCTCAGGATCAAGCGAAATATGTGTGTAATGCCTTAGCCCCATCTAAGATCTCTCGGGTCTACATCGATGAGGAAAATCGTCATATGGAGGTGGTCGTGGCTGATGACCAGCTCTCCCTCGCCATCGGAAAGAAAGGCCAGAATGTTCGGTTGGCTTCTAAATTGACTGGCTGGAAAATTGACATCAAGAGCGAATCCAGAATGGAGAAGATCTCCAGCGAAATCTTGGAGAAGTTCAAAGAGCTTCCATCTATCGGAGATGTGGCAAGCCGCATTCTCTACAATGAGGGCTTCAGATCGATCAAGGAGGTTGGCGAGGTCGATCCAGAAGAGCTGGCAAGAGTTTTAGAGATCGAGAAGGATAAGGCTTCGGAGATCGTTGAAGGCGCGATCCAGCTTTCTCGGAGAGAGGCAGGCCAAGAGGTTGGCCAGGCAGTTCCTGCAATTGCGGGGGGCCCTGCTCTCGACCCGGTGGACCGGATGGAAGGAGTCGGAGAAAAGACGGCCCAAGTCTTAGAAGCAAATGGCTTTAAGAACGTTCACGATATCCTGGAAGCGAATATTGAAAAGCTTTCCAGCCTTCCGGGGATAGGGGTCAAGAAAGCTGAAAAATTGATCCAGTCTGCGAAAGACTACATCGAAGGAAAGAAGGCATGACCCAGACAAGGCATATCCCCCTTCGTACCTGTATTGGATGCCGGACGAAAAGAAAGAAAGAGGAGATGATTTGGTTGGCACATAGTCCAGGAGGAGCGATACGGGTGGACGGGAGAAAACCTCATCGAGGGCGGGGGTTTTATCTTTGTCCGAATTTTCAATGTCTAAAGATGGCAAAGGGGAGAAAGAAAGCGGTTGAGTTCTTAGGGACAATGGATTTTCAATCTCTTTTGACAAAAGGTTTTTCAAAGAGTGAAAAGGTTTGTGATAGAGGAGGAAGGGAATGACAAAGAGTAAAGTCCTCGATCTTGCGAGGGAAGTCGGGATGGAGGATGACAAGCTGCTTCTCAAGTTGAGACGGATGGGTGTAAAGGTTAAAGACAAAAAGCTTGAGGAACCCGAGAAACAGGCGTCTCCATCCGATGAGAAGATCATCGAAAGAGATTCAGAGAAGGAGATCGTTGAGAAACGGGTCAAACCCACCGTGATTCGGAGAAGGGCAAGAACGTTGGAAGTGAAAGCTGAGGCCCCGACTCCTCCGGTCATTGCCGTCGAACCGGAAATTGTTCCTGAAATCGTCAAAGAGGAGATTCCAAAACCAAGAGGGGAAAAAGCAGAAGCTGAGCGGAAGGTCCCGAAGAAAGCCGCTGAAAAAGAAGAGGAGGAGAAACCACCCGTAACACCAGGGAAGGCAAGGAAGAAGAAGGAAACGGAAGCACCCACCCCGGCTGTTGAAGCGAAGGCGGAAGAGAAGGAAGCGATCCTTCTTAAACCGGTTGCTCCGGCTCCGGTTGTCCTGAAAGAAGGGCAAAGGGCGATCGAAGCGAAGAAAGGGGCCGAAGAGGCCAGGCCAAAGGAAGCTCCCCCAAAACAGGTTGAGGCAAAACTGCTGGAAAAAGAAGAATTATTGGAAAGAGAGAAATTGGGACCCCTTGCAAAGAAAAAGGGTTTCATAAAAAAGAGAAAGAGAATCGAAGAAAGGATGTTGGAGGAGGAGGTCGAAGGAGACAAACTGGAGGGGAAAGAAACCGAAGTCACTTTCAGGCCTTTCAGACCGATGAAGAAGAAGGTCGTCTTGAAGCCGCCAAAGAAGACAGAAGTGACGGTCCCCAAACCCATTAAGCGGATTATTCGAATCGCCGAAGTCATTGCGGTTGGAGATCTCGCAAAGAGGATGGGGGTCAAGGGTGGAGGCTTAATCAAAAAGTTGATGGAAATGGGTGTGCTGGTAAATATCAACCAACTCATCGATGCGGATGTGGCCTCTCTTGCGGCCAGTGAGTTTGGCTATGAGGTGGAGAAAGTCTCCTTGGAACGACAGGACATACTGGAAAGAAGAGAGGATCTTCCCGAACAGCTGAAGTCGAGGCCGCCTGTCGTGACGATCATGGGCCACGTGGATCATGGGAAGACCATGCTCCTGGATGCGATTCGAAAAACGAATGTCGTGGGAGGGGAGGCCGGAGGGATCACGCAACACATCGGAGCCTATGATGTCGAATTGGAGAATGGCCACGTGGTCTTTATTGACACTCCCGGCCACGAGGCCTTTACCGCCATGAGGGCAAGAGGAGCTCAGGTGACCGATGTCGTCGTTTTGGTGGTCGCTGCGGATGATGGGGTGATGCCACAGACCAAGGAGGCGATCGATCATGCCCGAGCGGCCAAAGTCCCGATTGTGGTCGCCATCAATAAGATTGATAAGCCGACTGCAAATCCTGAAAAGGTGAAGAAAGATCTCGCGGAGTACGGACTTGTCCCGGAGCAATGGGGAGGGAGTACCCTCGTCGCAGAGGTTTCCGCCAAACAGAAGACCGGGATCAAAGAGTTACTCGACTCGATCCTCCTTCAGGCAGAGATTTTAGAATTGAAGGCCAACCCGGACAAACCTGCTCGAGGGGTCATCATTGAATCCAAATTGGACAAAGGGAGGGGACCGGTGGCCACCCTGCTTGTCCAGGAGGGAACGTTGAGAGCGGGAGATGCCTTTATCGCAGGCTCTCACTATGGCAGGGTCAGGGCAATGCTGAATGATAAAGGGCAGAAGATCGAAAAAGCTCCTCCTTCTACCCCGGTAGAGGTCGTTGGGTTCACCGACGTTCCTGAAGCGGGAGAGATGTTCATCGTTGTCTCAGAAGAGAGGATGGCCAAGCAGATCAGCCTCTACCGACAAGACAAAATTCGTGAAAAAGAGCTTTCAAAGTTGAGCAAGGTATCCCTCGAGGAGCTTTATGATAAGATTAAGAAAGGCGAGGTGAAAGAGCTGAATGTGATCATCAAGGCCGACGTCCAGGGATCCATCGAGGCTGTGAAAGAAGCATTAAAGAAACTCTCTACGGATGCGGTGAAGGTCAATGTCCTTCACGACGCCGTCGGCGGGATTACAGAGACCGATGTCAATTTGGCCGCCGCTTCCAATGCGATCATCATCGGCTTTAACGTGAGGCCGGGACCGAAAGCCCAGCTTTTGGCGGATCAGGAGCATGTCGACATCCGAAATTACTCCGTGATCTACGATGCGATTACCGACATCAAAAATGCTCTGGAGGGGTTACTGGAGCCGACTTACAAGGAACATATTCTGGGAAGGGCGCAGGTGATACAGGTTTTTAACATCCGCAAAGTGGGGATGGTGGCGGGCAGTCTCGTCACGGACGGAAAAGTCGTTAAAGGATCCCACGCGCGATTATTGCGAGACAATGTCGTCGTTTATGACGGCCGAATTTCCTCCCTCAGGCGATTCAAGGATGATATGAAGGACTGCAGTCAGGGCCTTGAGTGTGGTATCGGCATTGAGAATTTCAACGACGTTAAGCTCGGAGATGTGATCGAATCTTATGAGGTTGAAGAAGTCCAGGCTCGATTGGCCTGAGTTTTTTCGGAGGCTGGGGTCCGTTAAAAAAGGGGGGAGGAGATGGTGATCGGAATTTGCCAGCTCGACCTTCGTATTCCAGAAAATCATTCTCTAAAGGGAAAACGGCATGTGCTCCGGAAACTGATCGATCGGGTGAGGCATCGTTTTAATGTGGCCATTTCAGAGGTTGGCGACAATGACCTCTGGCAACGGGCACAGATTGGCTTCTGCACCGTCGGGAATGATCGACGACATATCAACTCAAGTCTGGATAAAGTCGTTGACTTTATTGAACAGATGAACCTGGTCGAGATGGTGCATACAGAAATCGAAATCATCACGATGTAACTTCTTCGAAAGCTCGGATGGAAAGAAAACGTTCAGAAAAAGTAGCGGATTTGATTCAAAAAGAAATCTCTCAAATGCTGGTAAAGTCGATCAAGGACCCCCGTATCGGCTTTGTCACCATTACCAGGGTGGCCGTTTCCGAGGATTGCCGTTTTGCGAAAATCTATTTCAGCGTGGCAGGGAACGTCGCAGAGAGGGAGAGTTCGCAGAAGGGTCTGGAAAGCGCCAAGGGATTTGTCCGAAAAGAATTGGGGCGTCGGATCCGACTGAGATATACTCCGGAAATTATGTTTCAGTTTGACCCTTCCATCGAGTATGCCATTCATATGGAAGAATTGATCCAGAGCATCCATCAGGAAAAGGGGCCGGATGGGGATGAATAGGAGTATGAACGGAATCCTCATCGTGGATAAACCCGAAGGGATCACCTCCCTCGATGTGGCCAGGGAGATGAAGCGCCGGTTTGGTGTGAAGAAAGCAGGCCACATTGGAACCCTCGATCCCTTTGCCACCGGCGTTCTGCCGATCGTCATCAATGAGGGGACGAAGTTGGTTCCATTTTTGGGAGAGGGTCCTAAGGAGTACGAAGCGACCCTCAAATTAGGCGAGGAGACGACCACGGATGACCGGACCGGTAAGGTGGTCATGAGCAGGTCATGGGAGGGAGTCCAACCAGAGCAGATTGAGGCATCTTTCCAAGCGTTTTTGGGAAAGATTCATCAGACGCCTCCGATGTTTTCAGCCGTTAAGATTGACGGAAAACCCCTTTATCGATTGGCCAGGAAAGGGATCGAGGTCGAGCGTAAAGAGAGAGAAGTGGAAATCTATGGGGTTCAAATGGAAGGAATCGACCTGCCCTTTGTCCGTTTCAAAGTTTCCTGTTCAAAAGGAACGTACATCCGCGCCTTAGGAAGAGACATCGGAAGGAAGATCGGGTGCGGAGCTCACCTCCTTCGGCTAAGAAGGTCTCGCAGCGGGCCTTTTACACTCGGGGAAGCGATCTCTTGGGAGAGGATTAAGGAATTTTCCAATCCCGATCTCCTTTCCCCTTGGTTGATTTCCTTGAAAGCGGCCCTGCCCAGCCTGCCCGAGGTGGTAGCGGACGAACATTTGGTGAGGAAGGTACGCTTGGGAAGGAAAATGATGGTCCAAGATCTTCCCCTGCAGAGTCTTCCAGCCTTTGAAAAGGGAGAATGGCTCAAAATATGCTCTCTTGAGGAGGAGTTGGTAGCCGTCTTAAAATCAGAGATGAGGGGTGAGGATATTCTTCGGGCAAATCCGGAGGCAGTCGCCTTTCGCCCGTTAAGAGTATTTCAGCCCCAGAGAGGATGACCACGTTTAGCTTAAAAGGAGGGGTTTCATGGCACTGATACAGGAGAAGAAAAAGGAGATCATCGAACAGTTTAAAAACCACGAGCGGGATACGGGCTCCCCGGAAGTGCAAATCGCTCTTCTCAGCGAAAGGATTCGCTATCTCACCGAGCACTTTAAAGCCCACAAACGAGACCATCACTCTCGAAGAGGTCTTCTCAAATTGGTCGGGCAGCGGAGGAGACTTCTCAACTACTTGAAAAAAACCAAAGTAGACCAGTATCGGATGATCATCGATAAGCTGGGCCTGCGAAGGTAAGGTCCGTATGTCTTGAATCAAAAGGAGAATCCATGGAATACAAGTTACAGATCGATTTTGGAGGAAGGCCATTTTCCATTGAAACAGGAAAGGTGGCAAAACAGGCGAATGGTTCGGTTATGGTCCAATACGGAGAGACGGTCGTTCTGGTCACGGCCGTGGCATCCGACAAGAAACGTGAGGGTCTCGATTTCATTCCCCTCACCGTGAATTATTTGGAAATGACCTATGCCGCAGGAAGGATTCCGGGAGGTTTTTTTAAGAGAGAGGGGAGGCCCAGTGACCGCGAAACCCTGATCTCCCGCTTTATTGATCGGCCCCTGAGACCCCTTTTCCCAAAGGGGTTCCAGAATGAGATTCAGGTCATTGCCACCGTTCTTTCTGCGGATCAGGATAATGACCCTTCCATTCTCGGAATGATCGGGGCTTCCAGCGCCCTTTCTCTCTCCGACATCCCTTTCGGCGGTCCGATTGCAGGAGCCAAAGTGGGTCGCATTGACGGAGAATTTGTCCTCAACCCCACTCATGAAGAGATCGAACTGAGTGATATCGATCTTTTTGTAGCGGGCAGTGAGGATGCCATCATTATGGTTGAAGGGAGCGCAAAGGAAGTCAAGGAGGAGGAGATCTTGGAGGCCATTCTATTCGGCCATCAATCGCTGAAACCGGTGATTGATCTTCAGAAAAAGATGAAAGCGAGCTTAGAGGTTACCCCGCGCGAATTTGAACTCCAAAAACCCGAAGAGACTCTTTATGAAAGGGTAAGCGCCCTCGCTGAAGAAAAGCTCATGGACACCTTTCAGATGACAGAGAAAGGGAAAAGAAGAGAACGGTTGGAAGAGGTTCTTCAATTGACATTCCAGGAGTTGGATGTGAAGGACGAACCGGCACAAAAGGTGGTGAAGGTTGCCTTTGAAGAAATCTATCGTAAGTTGGTCCGAAAATCGATTTTGGAGAAGAAGCAGCGAATCGACGGAAGAAAGCTTTCAGAAATTCGGCCGATTTCCTGTGAGGTAGGCATCCTTCCAAGAACCCACGGTTCCGCGCTGTTTACGCGCGGAGAGACCCAGGTCCTGGCGGTGGTCACCTTTGGGACTTCTGAGGATGAGCAGAAGATCAATTCGTTGATGGGAGAGACCTATAAGTCCTTCATGCTCCACTATAACTTCCCTCCCTTCTCTACAGGAGAAGTTTCCCCGTTGAGATCGCCCAGCAGAAGAGAAATTGGGCATGGCGCTCTGGCCGAGAGGGCGATCCTGCCTGTCCTTCCCTCCAGTGAGAACTTTCCTTACACGATTCGAATTGTCTCGGAGGTGCTGGAATCGAATGGATCCTCCTCCATGGCCACCGTATGCGGAGCGACCCTCTCGCTGATGGATGCGGGTGTTCCCATTAAAGCGCCCGTCGCTGGCATCGCCATGGGTTTGATCCTGGAAGACGGCGAGAGTGCCGTTTTATCAGACATCCTGGGCGATGAGGACCATCTGGGAGACATGGATTTTAAGATGGCGGGCACTCGAGAAGGGGTCACCGCGATTCAGATGGATATCAAGGTTCGTGGCATCTCTAAAGAGATCATGGGAAAAGTTCTCGATCAATCCAGAGAAGGCAGATTTCACATTTTGAATAAGATGAGCGAAACCATCTCGGAACCCCGCAAGGATCTCTCCCGGCATGCCCCTCGGATCGTAAGCCTCCAGGTGAAACAAGAAAAGATACGAGACATCATCGGGCCAGGGGGCAAGAACATTCGATCGATCATCGATCAGACAGGTGTAAAGATCGATGTGGACGATTCGGGACTGGTGAAGCTGGCTTCTCCAAATTATGAGGCAATCGAAAAAGCCATCTATATGATCAAGAGGCTCACCCAGGAGGTCGAAGTGGGTGCGCTCTATACCGGGAAGGTCGTGCGGATCTTGGGTTTCGGTGCCATTGTCGAACTGTTCCCGGGGACCGATGGCCTCGTCCATATCTCCCAATTGGCGGAGGGACATGTCAAGGAGGTCTCGGATGTGCTAAAAGAGGGAGATGAGGTGCTCGTAAAGGTGATCGATATCGATCCGCAGGGGCGCATCCGCTTGAGTCGTAAGGCAGCCCTGAAGGAAACGAAGCAAGCCGCCGAAAACAAGAGTTGAGGGGGAGAAAGAATAAAGGATCAACAGTCATGGGTGGAACGTCTAAGGAAATCCAGGATTCATTGAGTCAATCGTGGGTCGAAAGTGGATCAGGATATCAGAAGACCGTCCTCGATAACGGTATCCGGGTGATTACGGAAAAGATTCCTTATCTGAGGTCTGTCTCCATCGGCGTATGGGTGATGATCGGGTCGAGAGATGAGCAACCCGATGAAAACGGCATCTCCCATTTTATTGAGCACCTTCTCTTTAAGGGGACGGAAAAGAGGACGGCTTTTGACATCGCCAAGGAGATTGACTCTGTGGGTGGAACTCTGAATGCATTTACGGGGAGGGAATACACCTGTTTTTATGCCAAGGTGATCGATAACAATTTGCCCCTTGCCATCGATCTCCTCTCCGATATTTTCCTCAACTCGATCATGGACTTGAAAGACGTCGAGAAGGAGAGGATGGTGATCCTCCAGGAGATTAAGATGGTCGAGGATACTCCTGACGATTATGTCCATGACCTTTTCAACCGGGTCTGTTGGGGAGATCACCCCCTGGGTTTCCCGATTTATGGGAGCTCGGAGCTGGTTCAATCTTTCCAGCGAGATCAACTCTACCGGTTCTTCAAGGAAAACTACCCACCCGACCGAATCATCGTCTGTGCCGCCGGAAATTTAGAACACCAGGAAGTCGTCGATCTGATCGATGAGACGTTCGGGAAGATTCCAAAGTCGAATAAGGTGAGAGCCAGGAGTAAGCCGGATCCGATCTCTACCACCAACGTTTGGAAACGGGATCTGGAACAGGTTCATTTTTGTCTCGGCACCAAAGGACTCCAATATAACCATTCCCTTCGGTTCGCCTCATATGTGTTGAACACCATCCTGGGAGGAGGGATGAGTTCGAGACTTTTCCAGGAGATTCGCGAGAATCGAGGCCTTGCTTACTCTGTTTATTCCTATCTTCCCACTTACATCGATGCGGGACTGGTCGTGGTTTATGCCGGGACCAATGAAGGAGCCTTTCAGGAGGTCATCGAGCTGGTTCTCAAAGAGTTCAACCGACTTAAGAACGAACCACTCAAGAATGAGGAATTGGAAACGGCAAAAGAACAATTGAAAGGAAATCTTCTCCTCAGCCTCGAGAGCTCGGATAATCTGATGACCCGTCTGGCCAAGAACGAAATCTATTTTAAGTCTTACCTTCCCGTGGCAACGATTGTGAAAGGGATCGATGAGGTAAAGGAAGAAACCGTTCAACATCTGGCCAGCGACATCTTCGATCAACGATTCTTCTGCCTGACCGTCTTGGGGCCGATGAATGGGAATTATTTAGACAAGATCCGGTGGGATGGAAAGTAGGAGAAGGATTCTTTCCGAAGGCAGAGCACAAGATGAAAATCTATTTTAAGCGTTTGAGAGGGGATCATCCCGCGCCCGTCCCTCAATATATGACCCCGGGTGCCTCAGGAATGGACCTCTTTGCCTCTCTGGAAGAGGAGGTGACCCTGGAGCCGGGGGAGAGGAGGCTTATCCCCACCGGGATCTCTGTGGCGATCCCTGAGGGGTTTGAAGGCCAGATTAGACCCCGCAGCGGGTTGGCGATTCAGAAGGGAATCGGCATTGTCAACGGGCCAGGGACGATCGACTCCGATTACCGTGGGGAGATCGGTATTCTCCTGATCAACTTTGGAAAAGAACCCTTTACCATTCGCAACGGAGAGAGAATTGCCCAGATGGTGATCTCACAAGTTTTTCGAGCCACCCTCGAAGAGCTGGAAGAGCTTCCAGCGACCCCGAGGCAAGGAGGGGGATTTGGTCACACAGGGATCTGAAGAAGAGCTGAAGACGATTCATCTGACCACCAAAGCAGAGGGGAGAGTTACTTCTGCTTTTTATTTGGTTTCCGAGTTCAGGAAATGGTGATGGAACAACACCTGGATCAATTTCTCCATTACCTCGTCGTTGAAAAAGGGCTTTCGAAAAACACGATCGAGGCGTATAGCCACGATTTGTCTCGATTCTTAGATTACCTGAGGGAGAAGGGGGTTAAGCAGTTTCAAGACATTGGCAAATTCGATATTAGGGGCTTTCTCCTGTTGCTAAGAAGAAAGAACCTTTCTACGAAGAGCATCGGAAGAGATCTATCTGCTATCCGGACTTTTTTCAGATTCCTGATTCAGGAGGGAATTCTAGAAACAAATCCTATCGAAGATTTAGAATCACCTAAGGTGGCGAAAAAACTTCCGGAGATCCTCTCCTTGAAGGAAATCGAACAAATATTGGAACAACCCGACCTTCAGACTCCGCTGGGAATCAGGGACAGGGCGATGTTGGAAATGCTTTATGCAACAGGGATGAGGGTTTCCGAGTTGACTCATCTTCCCACCCACCAGGTCAACCTGGAAGGGGGATACGTCCTCCTCTATGGGAAAGGTTCAAAAGAAAGGATCGTTCCCCTCGGGAGCGAAGCGGTGAAGTGGGTTGCGGTCTATCTGGGGACCGCCCGCGGAATTCTTGCAAAGCGGAAGGAAAGCCCATTCCTCTTTATCAACCGTTCGGGAAAGGGGATGAGCCGCCAGGGGTTCTGGAAGAACCTTAGGGACTATGCCCGAAGGGCCGGCCTTCGTAAGAGGATTACCCCTCACCTTCTTCGCCACTCCTTCGCCAGCCATCTCTTGGAACGGGGGGCTGATCTTCGTTCTGTCCAGATGATGCTCGGCCATGTGGATATCTCCACGACTCAGATCTATACCCACGTGACCGGAGAGAGATTGAAAAAGGTCCACAAGCAATATCACCCGAGAGGTTAAGTACCGGAATGCTGGAATAGTGGAATAATGGAATAGTGTAAGACAGAAAAAAAACAGTTTCTTCTTGAAAAAGCCAATATTCCATCATTCCATTCTTCCTGATTTTTTAAGAATTATGGACGTGATCACCACTCATATCAATGCTGATTTCGATTCCTTGGCTTCCATGTTAGCTGCCAAGAAACTCTATCCCAATGCAGTCCTGGTCTTTCCGGGATCCCAGGAGAGAAGCCTTCGGGATTTCTTCATCCATTCCGCTCTCTACGCCCTTGAGGTGGAGCGAATCAAGAATATCGATCTTCACGAAATAAACCGACTTATCCTGGTCGACACTCGTCAGATCAGCCGGATCGGTAAGTTTTCAGAGATTCTATCCAATCCCGATTTGGAAATTCATATCTATGATCATCACCCTCCTTCCCCCGAAGACCTCCACGGTTCCCTGGAGGTCATCTCCGAGGTAGGAGCGACGGTGACACTGCTTCTCGACATCCTTCAAAAAAGCGGAATCGAGATCGCACCCGACGAAGCCACGGTGATGATGCTGGGGATTTATGAAGATACAGGCAATTTGACCTTTCCTTCAACGAAAGAGGAAGATTTCAAGGCGGCCGGGTACTTGCTCCGAAAGGGGGCCAACCTCAGCGTCCTCTCGAATGTGATCACCAAAGAGCTTACAGCAGAACAGATCTTCTTGTTGAACGATCTGATTCAGTCCGCGACTCGATATAGCTTTCACGGGATTGATATCGTGATCGCTCAGGCTTCTGTGGATCGGTATGTCGGGGATATAGCCGTCCTGGTTCATAAATTGAAAGATATGGAGAACTTGGATGTGCTCTTCGTCCTGGTCCGGATGGAAGACCGGGTGTACTTGATCGGGAGGAGTCGCCTCGAGGAGGCGAATGTCTCGGAAATCGCCGGCGAGTTTGGAGGGGGAGGACATCCAACGGCAGCGTCTGCGACGGTCAAAGGGATGACCCTGGTAGAAGCCCATGATCGGTTGATCAAGACGTTAAAAGAGATGGTGAGACCGAAAAGAGCGGCAAGAGATGTGATGCTCTATCCTGTGAAGACCATTGAGCCAGACCGGACCCTGGGAGAGGCCGGCGACATGCTTGCCCGGTACAACCTGAATATCCTTCCTGTCCTCCAGGATGGAAAAGTGATGGGATTGATTTCCAAACAGGTGGTGGAGAAGGCTGTGCATCATGGGCTCAAGGAATCCCTCGTGAAAGAATATATGACCACGGAGTTCTCGGTCGTCTCTCCCGATACCCCTTTCTCCCGAGTCCAGGCCATCATCATCGGTCAGACCCAGAGCCTCCTCCCTGTCGTTGAGAAGGATCAAGTGGTGGGGACCATTTCGGTGGGGGATGTCATGCGGATCCTTCAAGAGGACATGATGAAATCGGAGAAAGGGGTCTCCGTTTTCGAAAGCCAACCCCTTTATGGCCGGAAAAAGACGATCTCAAAATTTATGAAAGAACGTTTCCCGGAAAGAATCTACAGCTTGCTCGTTGAGTTTGGCGGGGTAGGGGACGAGTTGGGGTATTCTGTTTACGCCGTTGGCGGGTTTGTGAGAGACCTTTTGTTGAGAGTCGAAAATTTCGATATCGATATTGTCGTCGAAGGAGACGGAATCCGTTTCGCCGAGGAATTCGAGAAGAAGTTCCCTTGCCGGATTCGGACGCACAAAAAATTTGGGACGGCCATCATTCTCTTTCCCGACGGTTTAAAGGTTGATGTGGCCACCGCCCGCTGGGAGGTTTATGATTCCCCCGCAGCCTTGCCCACGGTGGAAAGTGCTTCCATCAAGATGGACCTCTACCGGAGGGACTTTACGATTAACACCTTGGCCATCCAGCTTAACCCAAAATCCTTCGGAGAGCTGATCGATTTCTTCGGAGGGGTAAAAGACATCAAGGAAAAAGTGATTCGGGTGCTCCACAATCTCTCCTTTGTCGAGGATCCAACCCGGGTCTTCCGGGCGATCCGTTTTGAACAGCGTTTCGGTTTCCAGATCGCAAAACATACCCAGAATCTGATGAGGAACGCAGTGAAGGTAGGTTTTTTGGAACGTCTCTCAGGGGGACGGGTTCTCTCCGAGATCATTCTGATTCTGCAGGAGGAGGATCCTCTCCCCGCCCTGAGGCGGACGAGAGATTTCAATCTCCTCCATTTCCTCCATCCCAGCCTCAAATTTGATGAACAGGGCCAGGGTCTTTTTGAACAGATCCACCATGTCATTTCCTGGTTCGACCTCCTCTTTCTGGAGCAGCGATATGATCGCTGGCTCATCTACTTTTACGGGCTCATCGATTTTTTAAAAGAGGGAGAGATTGAGGAACTTTGCGGAAGATTGTCTATGAATGAGAAGCTGAGAAAAAAGGTAAAGGAGGGAAAACTTCAGGCAGACCAGGTTCTCCTTCAAATGTTTTCCTGGATCAACACAAACCGGCAGCCGAAACGGTCAGAAATCTATGACGTGCTTGACCCTCTTTTTATTGAATCAAAACTCTTCATGATGGCTAAAACCACTCAGGTGATGACCCGTCGTTATATCTCTTTGTATTTCACACAATTAAAAGACACAAAGCCGCTCTTGAGAGGTGCGGATTTGATTCAGATGGGAATGAAATCAGGACCATCGATTAAGAAAGTCTTGACGGATCTGCTCAAAGCCAGATTGGACGAGCAGGTCGTCACCCGGCAGGATGAGATGGAGTATCTGTCGAAGGCCCAGGGGATGGAGTGATGGCCGAGGATAATTCACATTTAGAGGGAGAAACAGGCTACACCTTTCGGTTGGAGGGGTTTGAAGGGCCTCTTGACTTGCTGCTCCATCTTATTCAGAAGAACGAGCTGGATATCTTCGATATCCCCATCGCCCTCATCACGGAGCAATATTTAGAATATCTCCAGTTGATGAAGGTTCTAAACCTGGACACCGCCGGGGAATACCTCCTGATGGCCTCCACCCTTCTCCATATCAAATCAAGGATGTTGCTTCCCAGATCTTCAGAGGGGGAAGAAGAGGAGGAGGAAGATCCCAGGGCAGAGTTGGTCCGAAGACTTTTGGAGTACCAAAAATATAAACAGGCAGCCGGCGAATTGGAGAAAAGGCCCTTATTGGATCGGGATGTTTTCATTCGGCTGACGCCAGCAGAGTCCCAGGAACCCGAGGAGGAAAGGATCGAGGTAAATCTTGTTGAGTTGCTCGAGGCTTTCCGGGAGGTGTTGAAGAGGGTCAAACCAAAGGCCGTTCATGAAGTCGTCTTAGAACATCTCAGCGTCGAAGATAAAATCGAGGAGATATTGACACTCCTTGAAAAGGAGAATCGAAGCATGGCCTTCCATCGACTCTTTCCTGAAGAGGCGTCTCGGAGGGTCGTCGTGGTCACCTTGTTAGCCATTCTCGAACTGGTTAAGATGAAACGGATCCGCATCTTCCAGATGGTTCCCTTTGAGACAATTCGGATTTCACCGATGTAGCGTCACCAGGTTCGCTGAATCGGTTATTATATTATTGATCTTTCTGTCAAAAGTTGATAAATAAATTTGAAATTTCTTGTACTTGTGACATCCCGATAGTTTATAACCCTTTGACCCAATAATTTAATGACCTAATGACTCATCTTGGAGGAATCCATGAAACGAAGACGAATCGTAATCGGGTTGGGCGTCATTGCCGCACTTCTTATCTTCTTCTTTGCTGTTCTTTTTCTTATCGGGCGTTATTCTGGCGGGAAAACTGGTCGTTTCGCCTTCGGAGATAAGATTGCCGTTGTTGAAGTGAAGGGAGTGATCACACAATCTTCCGGGGTGATCGAAGAGCTCCAACAATACCTTGCAGATGAAGGGGTCAAGGCGATCATTCTGAGGATCGATTCACCGGGTGGGGGTGTCGGCCCGGCGCAGGAGATCTACCGGGAGATAATGAGAATCAGGTCAACTTCAAAGAAGAAAGTGGTCACCTCCATGGGGTCTGTGGCAGCTTCCGGGGGATATTACATCGCTTGTGCGTCCGATTTGATCGTTGCAAATCCCGGGACGATCACGGGTTCGATCGGCGTGATCATGCAATTCTCCAATCTTGAAGAACTCCTGAAAAAAATCGGGATCAAAGGGGTCGTGCTGAAAAGCGGGGAGCATAAGGATATCGGGTCTCCTTTCCGTGAGATGACTCCTGAAGAGAAGAGAATCATGCAGGAAGTGCTCGATAATGTTCACCAGCAATTCATTCAGGCCGTCGCGGATGGCAGGAAACTGGACAGAGCTAAGGTTGTTCAGATTGCGGATGGTCGCATCTTAACAGGGGAGCAGGCTAAGAATTTGGGACTGGTCGATCAACTCGGAAACCTTCAAGACACAATCGATGCGACAGCCAAGCTGGCGGGGATAGTAGGGAAACCAAACGTTCTCTATCCCAAGAAGAGGATTTCTATCTGGGAACTTTTGATGAGAGATATGGCCTCTGCAATCGTCGACGTACTGGCTGAGAAGGGATATGAACTGAACTTTCCCTTGCAGATTAAGTAGCCGCATTTAATTAATAAAAACGTATTAGATGACTTGTTATTGCGAGCCCGAAGCCCTGCACCGCAAGGTGTTCAGGGCGAAGGGCGTGTCTGCGCGCTGAAGCGCTACGGCGCGCAAGCGTGGCAATCTCCGTCACGCAGCTCCTCATAGTGACAATCTGCTTATTGGCCTCGTGACAATTCCGCGATCTTTTTCATATCCTCCCAAACCTCTCTTTTTCGCTCGGGATTCCTCAACAGAAAGGCAGGGTGATAGGTAGGGATCACCTTGATTCCCTCAAGGTCATAGAGCTTTCCACGGAGAGCTGTGATTTTGGTGTCGGTTTTGAGAAGCGTCTGAGCAGAAAAAGTCCCCAGGGCGCAGATAATTTTTGGTTGAATCACCCGGATCTGCTTCATTAGGAAAGGATTGCAACTCCCGATTTCATCGGGCTCAGGATTTCGATTCTGTGGAGGTCGGCATTTGATGATGTTAGCGATGTAAACCTCTTCCCTTGAGAGATGGACCGATTCAATGATTTTCGTCAGAAGTTGGCCAGCCTTTCCAACAAAGGGTCTTCCTTGGACATCTTCATCGTATCCAGGACCTTCTCCTATAAACATCAGCGTTGCCTTTTCATTCCCCTCTCCAAACACGATCGTCTTCCTTGTCCGATGGAGTTTACACCTCTTGCAATCCCCTAGCTCTTTTCTCACATCTGCGAGAGTCAGGGTTTCCAATCGAGGCGCCTTTTCAGGAACATTTTCTGCGACAGGTAAGGTAGTAATACCCATCCCCTTGAGATATTCCAAATAGGTTCTCAGATCGCTTATCAACTCATTTATATTTTCATCCATCAGACATTATCCTCCGTTGTCAATTCAAATATCCTTTTTCTGCTCTCCTTGTCAAGAGACGAGAGGAGGACTTTTTTATTAGGCATGATGGAGCGCCGGCATTGCTTGGTGACGTCCTCTCCGTCATCAAGTTATAAATCAAATTATAAACCTCTTGACAAAATATGGGTTAATAAGTAAAATACGATTATCATATTTTACAAAAAAGGAGAAATATGGAAAAAACTGTTAGCGCGACGGAGGCGGTGAGAAAATTCTCTGAGATTTTGAACTCCATCAGATATCGGGGGGAATCATATACGATCATTCGGGGCGGCAAGCCGATAGCATCGATTTCGCCTGTAGAAATTTCTTCCAGAAAAAAATTACTCAGTGAATTCAAGGAAATGGTAAAGGATATCCCCCATCTTGGTTCGGAGGCGGATCGCTTTGGGCGTGATTTAAAAGAGCTTCTGGAACATCAACCGCCTATGCCGAAGGAAGACAAATGGGCGTAATTTTTGATTCCAGCGTCTTGGTGCACTTGGAGAGGAATCTTCACCAAGTTGAGAAAATCATTGCCGGAAGGGAGAACGAACCTTTCGGAATCAGTGTTATTACTGTTTCCGAGCTCCTCCATGGCGTTCATCGAGCAGACTCGGAAAAAAGGCGTTTGAAAAGAGAGGCATTCGTGGAAAGGATTATCGAGCTTTTTCCGATCTATCCGTTCGATTTGGCTGCTGCGAGGATATATGCAAGGATTTGGGCCAATTTGGCAAAAAAGGGGGTTACGATTGGTTCTCATGATCTGATGATTGGAGCAACCTGCATTTCCTTGGGGTTTTCAGTTGTCACTTTGGACTTCAGGGATTTTGGAAAAATCCCAGGAATAAAAGTAGAAAGAATAACCCTTTAAACGGATGTAAAGATGTATCGGTCCTTGTCCTCATCCACGATTCAGCGCTTTTCATTCCCTCGGAGCATCACATTTTGGGGTTCCTGGAACATCGAGTCTTGCTGGCCGGGCACACCGTCTTCCTATCACAGTTATTCAACATGGTCAACAACAACGACCCCCGTGATTTAATCCTGAGCCAAGCCGAAGGGTTGACTTCCACAAACATCTCTGATAGGTTCTGTTTAGGTGATAGCGCCGGCATTGATTGCCAATGTCTTCTTCTAAGTTGCTCCGGTGAAAACGACATTCACCTTATTCGCGTTTAGAATACGCGATCTCTATATGCGTTTTAGGCGTAGTCTCTTTCATGGAAGGGGCTCGATTGGTGATAAGCAAGGAGGAGACGCAAACATGGATGTTTTAACTGCCATTTGCCAAAGATGGAGTGTGAGAGCTTACAAAACAAAGGATGTCGAGGAGGAAAAGCTGAAAAAGGTACTGGAGGCGGCAAGGCTTTCTCCTTCTGCAAGCAACCGCCAGGACTGGAAGTTTATCGTTGTTAGGAACAAGGAAGCAAAGAAGAGACTGGCGAAAGCTGCCTTCGGCCAGTCTTTTATCGGAGAAGCACCTGTGGTAATCGTCGCCTGCGGCACGGAACCGAAGGGAATGTTGGCTTGTGGTCAACCCGCACATACGGTCGACGTGTCGATTGCCTTTGCGTACATGATCCTGCAGGCTTATGAGTTAGGTCTGGGCACGTGTTGGATCGGGGCTTTCAGTGAGGAGGAGACGAAGAAGATCCTGGGCATTCCGGAACATATTAGAGTTGTGGCCATGACTCCTCTTGGATATCCAGATCAACCACTGTCGGAAAAATCGAGAAAGACCCTGGATCAAATCGTCTCTTATGAGAAGTACGAACGAAAAGAGGACTGAGTTAAAGGCCTACCGACGGTCCGCTCCGATTTTCGGTATTGACGAAAAACAAAAGAGATAGTAAGTTTACAGATACTGCCCCTGTAGCTCAGGTGGATAGAGCGACGGATTCCTAATCCGCAGGTCGCCCGTTCGAGTCGGGCCAGGGGCGCCAATCCTTTTATGGGGTTAGGAAATTCAGGTTCTTTAATTTAAGATTTCTCAGTAACCAAAGTCACCAAAAATTTCAGGGGCCGATTGAAATGTGCACAAAAAAGGCAAGGATACGTTTCTCCCCCTGCCTTTTTTACTCTTTGCTTTAGAGTATTATTTTTCGAGAATGAAAATAACTTCCAGCCTCACCCTATATTCAACGATCTTTCCCTTCTCCGCCGCTACCCGAAACTCCATCACACGCATTCCGGTGATGCCTCTTAAGGTCTTGCTCGCCCTAGCGAAGCCTACTCTCACTGCATCGTCAAAACCCTTAGGAGAACCTGCAGTAATTTCTGTTACCCTCGCCACTCTCTCTTTTTCCGCCATTTTAATCATCTCCTTTCCATTCTTATACCATTCTACGAATATGATTGGCAATGTCAAGGGGTTTATTTTGACGCATCAAAGGCTTCTTTTTATGTTGAAAGAGTCCAAATTTTCTATTATGATTCGGGCTCGATATTATGGCATTGGGTCAGATAAGACATTCTTATATAAGGCCGATGAAATCGCTGAGTTATAAGCACAATAACGGAGGTCGGCGGAAGCTGAAGAAAAAAGAAGGGAATAAAGAGCGAAATGGAAGAATATCTGGAACCGACATCTGTTGTTGATTCCGATAACCCGACCATAAAAAATAAAGCTCAGGAAATAACCAAGGGTCAAAAGGAAGTCACTGAGAAAGCTCGAAGCCTCTTTTACTTTGTAAGAGACAATGTCAAATACAATCCCTATTTGCCACGACACTTACCTGAACACTTCCGGGCCAGTAATACCTTAGCCAGGGGGAGGGGTTCTGCATCCAAAAGGCAGCCCTCCTGATCGCCTTGAGTCGCGCCGTTGGAATTCCTGCCCGATTTCATTTTGCCATTCTTCGCAATTACCTCTTACCTGAGAAAATGGCAGAATGGCTGGTGTCAAACGTGATTCCAGACCATGCTTTCGTCGAATTCTATCTCGATGGGAAATGGGTTGGGGCAACGCCTGCGTTCGATCTGGAAATGTGTCAAAAGTATTGGATCATCCCTGTGGAGTTCGATGGTAAGAACGATGCCAAATTTCACTCTCATACCCAGAATGGTAAATTGCACATTGAATATATCTTGGACCGAGGAACCTATGTCGATGTCCCCATAGAGGAAATCCAGGAATGGGTTACTTCCGAATTAAAACCGGAGGCGAAAAAGTTAATTTTAGGAGAGGAATCTCTAAAAAGATAATCCCATGATAAAAATAAAATATCCTGACGGAATAGATTCCAGGAGTCATAGATAATATCCCAGGTCATCTGAGAGGCTGCCCGAAAAGCGGTCTTGCCAACTTTCTTCGGGAGAGGATTCTCAGGGACCCGGGGCACCACCGGCTGTAATTTGGGTAAATGCCACATTAGTCTTTCGTGTCTCTCCGTCTCGAATATACTCAGCATAACACTCTACCCTATGCGAGCCAATGTCAAGACCGGGAAGATAGACTTGGAAAGCTCTCTTCGTTCCTAAGGTTACATACGATAGATCCGATAAATCAAAACAGGATGGCTTCCCCCCTGACTCATAGAAACAAGCTCTTTTAATCTTAGGATTACCGGCTGCCTGAAAAAAAACATTAACCGCGAAGGATGAATTCGCTTCGACGCCAGCTCCCACGACATCTATGCTTAATAGTCTTACCTCGCCTGAAGTAAGAGGTGCCTTTGACAACGTAGCACAGGAAGAAGCCCCTAATAAAACGATTCCCCCCAATAAAATAGTTGTTAATATAGACCTCATGGAGATGCCCCCCTTCCATCATTTTCCTTTGTTTTCCACCTTGATGTCTTTCTCGAGGCTCAGACAACGAATGATCCTACTCCATTTTTGCCTATTATCAACCGAGTCACGCCAGCGGCGCTTTCCTTTGATCAATCGAGTATCTCGCTGATCTGGCGAATCGGGGTGGCGTTGGTAAAATTAGGTATATCGCCCCGGATGATCGGCCCGTTCTCGGCCACTCCCCATCATACCCATCCCGGGAATCAAAATAGAGATGGCCGACGCAAACGTAAGGCGCCGACAAATTCCCTCCGCCTGACACCCCCCGATCCACTTCTGTTTTGATCAGTCCAAAGGGTTTCAAAAGATTTTTTACCAGTTCCATGTGTTTCGTTCGATAATAAAAGATATCGAACTTAACCCCCTCCTGATTTGGATACATCACGCTTACCCTGAACATCGTCCTCCTCCGTAAGATTGAAATCTGACCCGATTAGATTTACGCTGGATGAGGAACAAAATATAGAGTCAAATTAAAATATTGTCAATCCAAAAATTTGCTTGACAACGAAAAGAGGGCATGTTATTAAAACGGCGTTTCATATGTTAAAACAGTGAGCAACATGACTTTTCGTAAACATTTCGAAGGTGAGGCGAATGGGCATCGACGCCGAAAGCGACATTCACTTTCGCCAGTTCGAGGTACAAATGGAGTCGGACAGAAAAGTCAATAACCTCCCTCAAACAGTGGAAAGAGCCCTGGATATCCTTGAGGCTTTTTTGGATTCAAACGACGCCCTGGGAATCACGGAATTAAGCCGCCGCCTCTATCTCAATAAAAGTACCACATATAGAATCATCCAAGCTCTCACGAAGAGAGGCTACATCAAACAAGATAGTCAAACAAACAAGTACTGTTTGGGATATAAAATACTGAAAATCGCTTATACCTCTTTAAATCAGAATAAACTCAGGGAGATAGCAAGGAAATACATGGAAGAGTTGTCAAAGAAAACTTCGCACACGGTTCAATTAACGGTATTGGACGGAAATGAGGTCATTTATATTGACCAAGTTGAAGGGAACGATATCTTTCAATTACGTTTGCAAATCGGGAATAGGGGGCCTCTTCATTGCACAGCCGCGGGGAAATGTATTTTAGCTTTTCTGAAGGAAGGCGAATTGGACGCAGTCGTCCGTCGTTGCCGTCTGACGCGCCTCACTGAAAAGACCATCACCTCGGTTGGATATTTGAGAAAGGAACTTCGAGTTATTAAAAGATCTGGCTTTTCTTTTTGCAATCGAGAGTATGACATGCACCTCAGGTCCATCGGCGCGCCCATCATCGGTATGGGGTCGAAAGTCATCGGAGCAGTTGTTCTCACCGCGCCTTCCAACCGGATAAGAATGAAAGAAGTCTCTTCCTTCGGAAAGATGGTAAGAGAAACGGGATCTAAGATTTCGCTCGAGATGGGCGGGGAAATAGAAAGAGGGGTCGTCGAAAGATTATGAGAATGTCTGGATCCAGGTTTATTGCTGAAACGTTCAAGGGGTACGGAGTGACCCATGTCTTTTTTGTCGAAGCCATTCTGAGAAGAGGGCTGGTCGAGATGGAAAGACTGGGGATCAACCGCATTTTGACACATTCCGAAAAAGCGGCCGCGTATATGGCAGACGGATATGCGAGAATCAGTCACCGCCCGGGGATATGCATGTCTCAATCGGTCGGGGGAGCTAATTTAGCCTCTGGGCTTCAGGACCCATACCTCGGTCTTTCTCCGGTCATTGCAATTACGGGACGCAAGCCTCCGATTGCCCAGCATCGAAACGCTTACCAGGAGATCGACCACTATGCCATGTTCCGGCCGGTAACCAAATATAATGTCATCGTGGAGACAATCGAACAACTCCCTTATCTCCTGCGGCAGGCCTTCCGTGAGGCAACTTCAGGGAGCCCAGGCCCGGTCCATCTGGATGTCATAGGGGCCGAAGGGGAAGTGACTGCACTGGCGGAGGCAGATTTAGAAGTCATTGTCGAAGATATGTTTGCGCGCTACCCTTCTGTTCGGCCGGAACCAGACATGGCATATATCGGTAGGGCGGCACGGGTGATTGAGGCCGCCGAGCGACCCGTGATCGTGGCAGGAGGCGGTGCTGTTGCGTCATCGGCGGGGCGTGACATCGTGGAACTTGCCGAGATGCTTTCCATTCCTGTTGCGACCTCGCTCAATGGAAAAGGGACGATTGTGGAAACGCACCCCCTCAGTTTGGGTGTTGTGGGTTCCTACTCTCGGTGGTGCGCAAATCAGATCGTTTCAGAAGCGGACCTCGTGATATTTATTGGGAGTCATACGGGAGATCAAGTGACGAATGCCTGGACTGTTCCGAAGCCGGGCACCCCTGTCGTTCAGATCGATGTCGATCCTTTAGAGCTTGGAAGAAGCTATCCGAACAGAGTGGGATTGATGGCCGATGCGAAAGTGGCAGTTCGAAGGCTGATTGAACATATTGATCGAAGATATACTAAAAAAGAGTGGGCGCAAAGGGCCCAGCAATGTGTCCAGAAATGGCAGCAGGAGATAATGCCATTCCGTGATTCGAGCGCCGTTCCCATCCTTCCCGAACGGCTCTGCAAAGAGATTACAGACTTTCTTCCATCGAATGCGATCCTGGTCTCAGATACAGGGTTCTCGAGTGTTTGGGCAGGAAGCATGGTATCTCTCACCCATCCAGATCAAATTTCCATTCGGTCTGCCGGGTCTCTGGGCTGGGCATTCCCCGCTTCTTTGGGAGCAAAATGTGGTGATCCTGAAAGACCGGTCTTCTGTTTTACGGGAGACGGAGGATTCTGGTACCATTTGACCGAGCTCGAGACGGCAAGCCGTCGAAACATCAAGACCGTCACGGTCGTGAATAATAATAGCTGTTTTAGACAGTGCATGCGGGGCGTTAATCGGGCCTACGGTGATGATTCCGGTAGCAGGGAAGATATGTATAAGTTTCGGGATACCGATTTTGCAAAGATTGCGCAGGACATGGGATGTTTTGGAATTCGTGTGGAGCGTCCCGAAGAAATTTCAAGGGCATTGAAGAAAGCTCTTGAGGCCGAATGCGCAGCGGTGGTGGATGTCGTCACCGATCCCGAACACGACGCTCCGTGGCCGCCCCCGCCAATTCCTAAATCACGTTAGAAATTTCAGCGGGCTATACTGGAAGAGAAGATGGAAAGGAGTAGGAATGGGAGAAGATTTCTTAGACGTCATTGGAGAAACGATCGATCGGCTATTAACCCTTGATATTGCGGGGAGGGGGGTGATTGGAAAACTGTACGAAGCTGCTCGTGCCTTCCATCAGTCTCCTTTGTGTCTTTTGGCAGCCAGGAAATTAGCTGAAGCTGTTAAACCCAATGACATCGTATTTATTGCGACAGGGATGATTATTTGTCCTCTCCAGCATCTGGGAATAGGCGAGAACGATGGTCCAGTGGGCGGAGCTGGTCTGGCACGAGCCCTAAGGATTGCACTCGGCGCCAAAACGGCTTTTGTGACCGATAAAGTACTCGTCGAGATGGTATCCAGAACAGTCAATGCCGGCGAAAATGCGGTTGTGCCGGTGAAGGCCTTACCCGACATTGACTTGCCTCTAAGCTCCGTCATTGATTTTCCCACGGAGGAAGTGGAAGCGGAAAGGAGATCAAAGCAATTAATCAAAGAGCTTAAGCCCAAGGCAGTTGTGGCGATTGAGCGAAGGGGGGTCAGCAAGAATGGAGTCTATCACGCCTGGAATGGCGTGGACATGGCTCCTTATGAAGCGAGGGTGGGCAGGCTTTTTGAGGAGTGCCGGAGGCAAGGAATCCTTACCATCGGCATTGGAGATGGGGGCAATGAGATCGGAATGGGGAACATCTACGATACCGTTAGGAAGGTGGTGCCCTATGGAGACAATTGCAAATGTCCCGCGAAGTGTGGCATTGCGGATAGCACCTCGGTAGATGTGGCCGTCGTGGCCACGGTCTCCAATTGGGGAGCCTACGGGATTGAAGCCGGACTTGCTGCCATCACAGGCAAGTCAGAAGCGCTCCATGCGGAAGAACAGGCGTTGAGGATCATCAGGGGGTGTATTGATGGGGGCGGTCTGGATGGGCCTGCCAAAGTTCCTCGGCCTTTTCTGGATGCCATCCCTGAGAAAATTGATGTGGCGATTTTGAATTTTCTCGGAGAGATCATCCGCGGACGCTTCAGGGAGATAAAATACTAAAGATATCTCTAAAATGATTCAACCAAAGGAGGAATTCTCTATGATCGTATATGTCAATGGAAGTTTCGTGAGTGAAGAGGAAGCCAAGGTTTCCGTGTTCGACCATGGATTCTTGTACGGGGATGGAGTCTTCGAAGGGATCAAGGCGTACAACGGACGAATCTTTGCACTCGACGAACATGTGGACCGCTTCTTTGAGTCAGCACAGTCCTTACAGCTGATATTACCCCTCAGTCGTAGCGAGATGAAAAAGGCGATCGTTGAAACGGTCAGGCGGAACAATCTGAAGGATGCTTATATCCGCCCTGTGGCGAGCCGCGGGAAGGGGGCATTGGGCCTTGATCCTAGAAGCTGCAAAACGGCCACAGTGGTTATCATCGTGGACGCGGAGATCCGCCATCCCGAAGATACAGGGGGCACCTCTTTAAGCCAGAAAGGGATCAAGGTCATCACCACTACTTTCCGGCGGAACGGTCCTGACGTGCTTAGCCCACGCATAAAGTCAACGAACTATTTGAACAACATCCTAGCCAAACTACAAGCAAACGCCGTCGGTGTTCAGGATGCAATCTTTCTGAACGGACAGGGCTTCGTTTGCGAGTTGACGGGCGACAATCTCTTTATCGTAAAGAATTCCCGTGTGATCACTCCGCCCCTCTGGTTCGGTATTTTGGATGGCGTCACCAGACGGGTCATCATGCGTCTTGCAGGAGAAATGAAGCTCGAGGTCGAGGAAGGTCCTTTAACCTTGCACGACTTATATACCAGTGATGAATGCTTTTGTACTGCGACTCGTATTGAGGTGGCGCCCATCGTCTGGATCGACGGGAGGCAGATTGGAAGCGGAACCCCCGGCCCGATAACGACCAACATTCTGAAAAGATTTTTAGAATTAGCGAATCGGGAGGGCACCCCCATCTATGAGTGAAAATCTTTGTTTATCTTTTATCGGAGCACATGAGAAAGGTTGAGAGGGGAGATTCAATGTCGATTTTGGTCATCGGAGGGATGGGATTTATTGGCTCAAGGATCGTTCGGTCCTTGGTCGAGTTGGGAGAGGAGGTCGTCGTCGTCGGTCGTCAACCTACACTTCATCGTCTCGGCGAGGTGGCTGAAAAGGTGAAAGTGATTCAGGGCGACAAGACCAATATTGATCAGATTTTCGATTGGATCAGCACTTACAAAGTATCGAAGATTGTCGATGCCTCCTCTGAATTAGAAGCGGAAAGCGAAGGGATTCCTTACTCGGCGACCAAAATCAACCTGATCGGAACGTTGAACGTATTTGAGGCCGCCCGGATTGCCGGGATCAAGAGGGTCGTGTGGGCAAGTTCCTTAGCGGTTTATGGAAATAAGAAGAGAGCCGGGGGCGTCTCCCAAAACGAAGATGCCCTGAACCATCCGGTGACCGTTTACGGAGCCTGCAAAACCTACGGGGAGTTTATGAGCAAACTTTACAATGCTCGCTGGGGGACGAATATCGTCGCACTAAGACCCTCTTCTGTCTATGGTCCGCTCAGAGCAAGCGGCCTCACAAGCTGGCTGACAGACGTCGTGAAATTGCCCTTGACGGGGCAGGTCGTCGATATTCCCGTGGGCCCGGATGAGACTACAAACTTTTGCTTTGTGGACGACTGCGCGGAAGCCTTTGTTAGATGCTGTCAGTACGAAGGGGATCGTCTGCGTCATGATGTCTATTATATCGGTGGGTTTAAGGCTTCGATTAAAGAGCTCATGGAGGAAGTCACGAAGCACATCCCGGGGGCGGAGGCTCGCTATCACGGAAAACCTATTTATTATATTGACCAAATCGATAACAGCCGAATTAGGAAGGACTTGGGCTTTCAGTTGAAGTACGATCTTGCGGCAGGAGTAAAAGAGCAGGTCTCAAGA
>Ga0315282_10000465_pt1 | contig 80700 bp, 69 predicted proteins | sample YL17G07_20_MG_FD_203693 | JGI IMG/M metagenome (GOLD analysis project Ga0315282, IMG submission 203693) | Sediment microbial communities from Yellowstone Lake, YNP, Wyoming, USA - YL17G07_20 | ecosystem: Environmental > Aquatic > Freshwater > Lake > Sediment | place: USA: Wyoming | collected...
GACCCGGCAATCGTAGACGGCGAACCCCTCGAAATTCGTCAGAATAGACAACGGGAGCTTGGCCGACCAGGCATAGCGTCTGAGTTGATACGCCGGCTCAATGGCGTCCTTTACGTTGACCGACGGGGCCTTGGCCTCTACGAAGAACTTACGCGTGCCGCCGATGCGAAAACAGTAATCCGGGGCCTTTAGCGAGGACTCGATCCGGATGGCGTCCTCGTGGATGACTTCCTTGTAAGGCTCGGCCCAGCCTTGCGTGTTGTCCACGTCCCAGCCCAGGGCCTTGAAGAAGGGGTCGAGGAACTCCCGCCTCAACTGCGTTTCGTTGAGTCCGCCCTGGCGATAGGCATCCTTGTTCCGCTCGAACGTCTCTACGAGTCTGACGATTTCCGCCGGCGCTGCCATGGGGTCTCCGCATCTGGCCTTAGCCAACCTGATCTCCTGTACTCCATACCTCTATATCGGCAGATTATAGGTACTTCATTGAGCCGTGCAGCCGTGAGAATCCGCATGCGCGGGCAAGTTGACAGTTCACAGTTGGCGGTTGTCGGTTCGCAGAAGGGGTGGTGGGCAAAGCCCACCTTACAAGACCGTGTTCGGCGGAGACGCAGGGGCGCGGAGTTGAAAACACGATTCCGCCCTGCTGTTCTGTGTGTCTCAGCGTCTCTGCGCGAGTCGATCTTGGTTGCGGCTCGAGGCCGCGGTGGGGCCTCGGCGGCTTCTTTGGGCCAAAGGCAGTTGGCCGCTGTCGGTTGGGATTTGAGGCCGTTCGTGTGCTTCGTGGCCTTCGTGGTTGAGGAACGTGGATTCCTGCTCCTCGATCAGAGCCCGCCCTCGACCGGATCGAGGGTCGAGGACAAGCTTCGCAGGAATGACGAAGTCGAATCCGCATGAATCCGTGCGAATCCGTGTCAGGAAATGGCTATCGATTCCCAGTTGGATGTGCAGCGAATCGTGGGGGAGGGGGTGGAGGTTGCCCATCTTGACTTGGCGGAGAACACCGGGGCGGGGGGAAGCGTAAATTACTGAGGAAGTTGGATGCTTACCTGCGGCTTGTGGCCTGCCTTGATGCACTCGCAGGAGGTCAAATTCATGGTTCGGGAAAATGGAGCCTCGGTTGGCGGACGTTGCCGCACCGGCCGGGATGGAGGCGTGCCCCGAAATCTCTTGCCCAAGGTGGTTTTACGGGCTACAATCGCCGATAGTACAGGCAGATAACGGGTTCAATACGAGAGAACGGCGATGACCAAACAGACGAATAATCGGAAAACCAAGGCCATCTGCAGTTTTTGCGGCCGCTCAGGCAACCAGGCGGACACGCTGATCGAAGGGCCGGATAATGTCTTCATCTGCCCCGAGTGCGTGGAGCTTTGCCATAATATTATCAAGCAAAACCGCCAGGCGGGCGGGCGGCGGGCGGGCCTGCGCGACCTGCCCAAGCCACGGGAAGTGAAGGAATACCTGGATCAATACGTTATTGGGCAAGAGAACGCCAAGAAGTACCTGTCGGTGGCGGTGCACAACCACTACAAACGGCTGCTTCACAGCGACAGCGGCGACAGCGACGTCGAACTCGATAAATCGAACGTCCTGCTGATCGGGCCGACGGGCAGCGGCAAGACGCTGCTGGCCCAGACGCTGGCGCGCAAGCTCGACGTGCCCTTTGCGATCTGCGACGCGACGACGGTGACCGAGGCCGGATACGTCGGCGAGGACGTGGAGAACTTCCTGCTGCGCCTGCTCCAGAACGCCGATTACGACCTTGAGGCCGCACAGCGCGGCATCGTCTATATCGACGAGGTCGACAAGATCGGCAAGACCTACCAGAACATTTCCATCACCCGCGACGTGTCCGGCGAGGGCGTGCAGCAGGCATTGCTGAAAATGCTCGAAGGCACGGTGGCCAATATCCCGCCCCAGGGCGGCCGCAAGCACCCCGAGCAGTCCTACATCCAGATGGACACCACGGACATCCTGTTCATCTGCGGCGGCACATTCGTCGGGCTCGAAAATATCATCAAGAAGCGGCTCGGCCGAAGGATGATCGGATTCGGCTCGGAGTTGACGACCAAGACCGACGCCAAGGAGGAGTTTAGCGACGTGCTGGCCCAGGTCATCCCGGAAGACGTGATCGAATTCGGGATGATTCCCGAGTTCGTGGGCCGGCTGCCCGTGGTGGCGACGCTCACCGCCCTCGATGAAGAGGCGCTGGTCGATATCCTCACGAAGCCTAAGAATGCGTTGATCCGGCAGTATCAGCGATTCTTCGAGATGGAGGATGCCCGGCTGGAATTCACAAGCGAGGGGCTGCGGGCTTTGGCTCGCAAGGCGCTCAAGCATGACACCGGGGCCCGTGCGCTGCGGGCGATCACCGAAGAGCTGATGCTTGACCTCTTTTACCGGCTGCCAGAGGAGCCCAAGCCGGCGAAGTACGTCATCACGCGGGATATCGTGGAAGGCTTGGCCGAGTTGTCCGCCGCTCGGCAACAGATCCGCAAGGAATCCGCGTAGAAGACCATCGCCGAGTCGGCGCTTGACGCTGCCACCGGAAGTCTGTGGATTATCCACCTGACGGCGAATCACTGCTATGGCAGGATCTCGACCTTGGAGTAGACGGGGAAGAGCACGTTGTAGGTCAGGACCGCTTCCCCGTTGAACATCCGGATACAGCCTTGCGAGGCGGCCGTACCGATCTGCTGCGGGTCCTTCGTCCCGTGAATGGCAAAGCCTGTCTGCCCCTTAGCCTGGCCCTCCATACCTTCCAGAGCGATCCACCGCGAGCCCAGCGGATAATCGGGGTCGGTCGGCCGGTACGTCCTGTTGGTCTTCTTGTCATACCAGGGCGGCTGGATCAGCTTGCCCCCTTCCTTGACCCGCCAGATTCCCGTCGGGGTTTCCGTGCCCGGTGCGCCCAAGCCTACCTTGAAGCTGCGAACAAACATGTCCTGAAGATAGAGGTCGAGGGTGAAGGTGGAGCGGTAAACCTTCGCGTGGAATGGCCCGTTGATGACTTTGATCGTCCAGCCGGCCTGAAGGCTCTCAGGCTTGGGGATTTCGTTGATCTGCATCAGGATCTCATGTGGGACCTTGTGTCGCCGCCCGATGACCTGAAGCAGGTCGCCGGATTTCACGGTGTATCCTTCGCACAGCGTGTCGCCGGCGAAGACCGCCGGACCGAACAGCCAGGCGTCGGCTACCTTCGACAACTGCTCCTTGATGGCCTGCAACTGCTCGGCGGACATGGGCATTTTCAGGGCGCCGTTGAGCTTGTCGCGGACCTCGATCAGTCGGCCGGGCTGCGATCTCAGGAGAGATGCAGTTTCTGCCTGGATGGCCGCCACCGCGGGATTGGACTGCGTCTGCGTGGCCGGCACGACCGCGGGGCTGGCGGGACTGGCCGGGAACTGCCCGGCTAGCGGAGCCGGCTGAGGCTGTGGCTGCGTCTGGACCGGGGCAGGCGTGGACTGTTCGGGATTGTCCGCCGGATTGACGCCCGGCGGCGCACCGCCGGTAGCCGCGTTGCTCGGCCCCGGGGAAGAGCTGCGGAACAGCACGAAAACCACCGCTCCAAATACGATCAACGCAATGATCAGATAAAGGCTGTTGGCCCTCAATTGACCCCGCATCCATTTGAAAGACAAACGAGCCATCCTTAAGCTCCTTTCTGCTTCCTGCAATAGATGATCTCCTCGTCGGTGACCAGCATGTACACAGGTTGATCATTTTCAGTGACAGGGATCGAGTCCACCACTTGCTCGGCGAAGGCCAGGCCGCATCGCATGGCCCTCACGTCCTTATTGGCGAAGAACCGGTCATAAAACGACCCCCCGCGACCCAGCCGGTTGCCTCGCCGGTCGTAGCCGAGGGCCGGCGCAACAACCAGATCGATCTCTCGAAACGGGATAGGCGCTCCGGAGACCGGGTTTCGCAGGCCGAGCACGCCGGTAGAGAAACCCGTCTCCAGGGAGGTGATCTGGACGGGGATCATGTGCCGTTGCTGCCAGGAGATCTTGGGCACGGCCACGGTCTTACCGAGCTGCCACGCGTGCAGGATCGCCTCGGAGGTATCGACCTCGTACGGCAAAGACAGATACATCATCACAATCGAGGCGCGCTGAAATTCCTCGGTCGAGATCAAGTTCTGACAAGCCTTGTGGCTCTTCGCCTTCTGATCCGAAGGCGCCATCGCAAGCAGGCGGCTGCGTAACTGGCGGCGCAGTTCAACCTTCTCCATCGACTGATCCTTGAGGTCCACGGGAACCACGGTTCCCGAACATTTTGTCATCTTTTACCATTGACCGGAGAGACTGTAAATAACGCCGGATGTTTTTCTCATATCCGGCGTTCTTTGGGACATAAAACTGCTTCGGCGGTCCCGGCAGATACTCCTGTGCGACGAAGCCGCCCTCAAAATCATGCGGGTACTTATACTCGGCTCCGAACCCCGCCTTCTTTGCCGCTGCATAATGGGAGTCCTTCAGGTGCAGGGGCACCGGTCGGATCGGCTTTGTCTGAACGTCCTCCATCGCCTCCCAAACGGCCTTGGCGCTGGCATTGGACTTCGGTGCGCAAGCCACATAGATAGCCGCCTGAGCCAGAGGCAATTGCGCCTCAGGCAACCCCACGAATTCAGCGATCTGGACCGTCGCGGCGGCCAGGACCGTGGCCATCGGATCGGCGTTGCCCACGTCTTCGGCCGCACAGACGGCGATCCGCCTCGCGATGAATCGAGGGTCCTCGCCGCCTGCAAGCATGCGGGCAAGCCAATAGGCCGTCGCATCCGGGTCCGAGCCCCGCATGCTCTTCTGTAAGGCGCTGGCAAGGTCATAATGTGTATCGCCCGTTCCGTCGTATATTATCGCTTTCTGTTGTATCGACTCTCTCGCCGTCTCCAGATTAAAAATTGGCGGTTGCTCGCCGGCTCGTGCGGCCTGCGACAGCACCCCGACCTCCAGGGCCGTCAGCGCCTTGCGGGCATCCCCGTCCGACATCTCCGCCAGGAACTTCAGAGCCGCTTCGTCGGCCTGCACGCGGAGCTTTCCCAGGCCCCTTTCGGGGTCCTCCGCCGCCGTCTTGAGCAGTCGCAGGACCTCCTCGGGGCTCAACGGCTCGAACCGGAACACCGTGCTGCGGGAGATCAGCGGGCCCGTGATCGCGAAATAGGGGTTCTCGCTGGTGGCGCCGATCAGAATCAGGACGCCTGATTCGACGTCGTTGAGCAGGACGTCCTGCTGGGCGCGGTTGAACCGGTGGATCTCGTCCACGAACAGGACGGTTCTGGCCCCGCGCGAGGCCAGCCTGTCCCTCGCCTCGGCGATTACCTCGCGGATGTCCTTGACCGTAGCCGCGGGGGCGCTGAGGTAGTGGAACGTTGCCCGGGTGTGCTGGGCGATGACCATGGCCAGGGAGGTCTTGCCCGATCCCGGGGGGCCGTAGAAGATCAGGCTGCTGAGCCTGTCGGCCTGGAGCATACGGGTCAGCAGCTTGTCAGGACCGAGAAAATGCGTCTGGCCGACGAACTCCTCCGGCGTCCTTGGCCGCATCCTTGCCGCCAGAGGAGCAGCCGACTGAAGATTGGACTTCTCCCGGGCCTCAAACAGCCCTGTATGATCACCGGCATTCTGCATGGGCGCATTATACGTTTGCCCTGTGCACGCGTCGAACCTATTTCCACGCGTCCTGCCCGTCCCTGAGGCAAGCGCCAACGCAGGATGGTGAATGGCCACCTACGGCTCGGCGCAGACTACAGCGTCGCGCCGGCGCGCTATACCAGCGACACGGGTCCGCGCGGGACGTTCATAACCTGCAATCGCGAGTCCAGATATCCTCAAGAAGCTCCAACGGCGCCGCCGCAGAACTGCCGTCGGCATCCTGCACGCAGCGCGACGGGTCGCGAGCCATGGAGAGAACCACGACAGGGCCGAATGCTTCCGCGCGATGGACCGGCGTCGTACGCGATCCGCGCTCCGATGGCTTCCAATCGAGTGTTTCAAGAACTCCTTTCGGGCTCTGTGGGGCCGCGGTTGCAGCCGTGCCCCTGTATGTAGTCCCTGCGCCGGCGTCACTTCGAGCCGGATCGACACAATACGCACTGTCTGTCACGTCAGAGTGCTCCCCTTGATCGTGCAATGACGTTTGCTGTAAATCCTTTGTCTCGTGTGTGTTAAATCGGCGCAGTCATCCGCTGAACGTCACGCAAGTGAAACTGGGCAAACTCGCTCGGCGGACGACAGATTCACATTTTACCTCAACCTCATCTCCAAAAAGAAGATGCCCGAGATTTTTTCATTTGATTTGCCCCCGCGTGTCGATAAACTCTTACGAGTATCCTTGGTAATGGTGGTGTGTAGTGTTTTTTGCATGGAGGCTCATGCAGATGAGAGTCAGGGCAAGGGACCGGCCTGTGCAACTTTAACAAGGCTGTTTTGATCTTAATTGTGTGTTGTCGGCTGTCGGAAAAGCCACTATGAGCGTTGTTTTTTGAAAGGGGAGCACCATGAAACGTTGTTTGGTCTTGTTGTCAGTAATCAGTCTGTCGTTTGCCGGTGTAGGCGTTGCATCCGTCCAGCAGGGTGACGTCGAATTGGATGCCATGGCCGGCTATTTCGATGAGAACGGGGCGAGCGGAAACGGGGATATCAGCGCCTGGTTCGTGTCGGCCGGACTCGGCTACTTCCTGACCGACAATATCCAGGTCTCGGGCGTCGCCGCCGGCATATGGACCTCTATCGACGACGTCGATACGAACATCTATGCATTCGGCGCCCGCGGCAGATATCACTTCATGCCGCAGAACCAGATCGTGCCATTTGTCGGCGCCCAAATCCTCTGGGCCAAAGCTGACGTTGACTTCGGGGGCGATACAGACGGAATCCTGTGGGGACCGGAAGTCGGCGCCAGAATGTCCCTGAACCAGGTCACCGATGTGTACGGCACCATACAGTACCACATCTGGGACGGTGACATCAGCGACGTCGTTGACAATGGCTGGGGGATCTTCTTCGGGCTCGTCCATAAGTTCAAGTGAGATCCGACAACCTCAGAATTGGACACTGCGAATCATCTGATTCCAGGATGAATCGTACAATGGGAAGCTGCGAGTCGCATCCGACTCGCAGCTTTTTTTGTCTCCCATCGTCCGTGCCGACCTGGGCCGGGCGGGGCCGCTTTTCCGCTTGACGGGCGCCCTGCCATTCCGTACAGTACCCCGCAAGGAGCCCAATAACGTCACCGAAGACGAAATGAAGTCCTGGTTCCTGAGTTGTGTGGGCCAGAACGTTGGAGAACGTAATTACAAGGGAAAGGAGTGGGCAATGAGACGAATGAAGGCACTTTGGATGACCGATCTGGCGATCACGGCGGTCCTGGCGTCCACCGCCGTGGGCGGCGCCCCGATGGGACCCCCGGCCGCCATTCTCGGGGAGGGACAATGGAGCGTAAGCGGCGAATACGCCTTCGAGCAGATGGACATGAAGGCATCCGGGCGGGCCGTAACGGAGATTCCCGGCGAGGCCCCGTTCTTCTGGACCCAGCCCTCCAGGATCGACAGCCTGAAGAGCAACATGGTCTTCGGAAAGCTCGCCTACGGCCTTTGTGACAACTGGGATCTGTTCGTACGAGCCGGCGCCTCGAACGCATCGGACGAGATCGTCGTCCTGCCGGCCGATACCAGCTCTGTCGAGGTGCGCGACAGTTATGACGGCAGCTTTGGATTCGCCTGGGGGGTCGGCACCCGCGCGACCTTCTGCCGGTCGGGCCCGTGGAGCGTGGGAGGACTGGTGCAGGTGACCTGGTTCCAGCCGGGCGACAGCGATTTCACCGTGCCGGACCCGCTCGTCCCCGGCGAGACCTGGGTCGGCAAGATGAACCTGGATTACTGGCAAACGCAGGTTTCCCTGGCCGCGGCTTACCAGGCCGATACCGTGCGCCTCTGGGGCGGACCGTTCCTGCAGTTCGTCCGAGGAGACATGGATTTCAGCGGGCAGGCCATCCTGGAGGAAGGGGGCGGCTCCAGCGGACTGGGCTGGTCCAGTGACTTGGAGGAGACCGCCCAGATCGGCGCGCATTTCGGCGCGGACTGGCAAATCGCCAAGCAGTGGAGTCTGTGGGTCGAGGGTCAGATCACCGAGGATTCCTGGCTTGTAGGCGTCAGCGCGGCTTTCACGCCGGAAAAAACGTTCGGGATGTGAGCAAACCGAAGAACACGTGTCGTTGAGTCGAAGATCACGGGAGGCTGTGTCTCGCGACAGCAGCCTCCCTTTTTCTTTGCCCGCCGTGTTTCCCCGGTCGTGACCTGATCCAATCCCCGCCAGCGGTCTCACGTCGTTCGATCGGCCATCAGCCGGGCAGTGTCCGCCAACGCGCCTCTGGCCTCGCCTGCAGGCAGCGCCTCCAGCGCGTGGACTGCCATGGCCACATACTGCTCCGCCCGCCGGCGGGCATATTCCATGCTGCCGTTCTGCGCGAGCATGGCGGCCAGCTCACTCTTGGACCGGGCCGGCGTTTTCAACAGCGCGATGATGTGATCTCTTTCCTTTGCACCAACCGATTCCAGCAGGTGAATCACGGCCAAGGTCGGCTTGCTGCGGTCAAAGTCGCTCTGTGACTCTTTTCCCATCCGGCGTTCGTCGCCCGCGATGTCGAGGACATCATCCATGATCTGAAAGGCGACGCCGCTGTGCAGCCCATACCGGGAGGCCGCCTCGATCTGATCCTCGCGGTCCTGGGCCAGCATGGCGCCGAGCCGGCAGCATCCGCTGAAGAACGATGCGCTCTTGTCCGTGATGATCTCGATGTACTCGCTCTCCCGAAGCCGCCAATTGCGCTTTTGCAGGACCTGGCGGAGCTCTCCCTGGCAGACGTGGACGGCGGTCTGCGCGAGGACTCTGGCCACGGGGGATGGAAACTCGGCCGTCATTTTGAACACGCGGCTGAGAACGAAGTCTCCCAGCAGGACGGCTGACTCATTGCCCCACAAGTTGTTGATCGTCGGCACGCCCCGCCTGGTGCTGCCCTCGTCGACGACATCGTCGTGCAAGAGCGTGGCATCGTGGATCATCTGCACGGTGGCGGCGACTCGAATATGCTCTTGCGTGATCCGGCCGAGACATGCACCTGTCAACAGGACCAGGCCCGGCCGGATCATTTTGCCGTTTCGCGAGCAGAGGTACTCGTACAGCGGCGTCAGCTCTGAGGCCTGCACCAGCAGCGACTGGCGAATACACTCGCACACCTGCCGCAATTGAGAGTCAATCGAACGAAATGGGCGAATCTCCGTCCATGGGGCGTCTTCGGCAACGCGCGTATTCACGGGCGACTGCATGGGCGATCGTCAGCAGATGGCATCTGCGGCCACAGCGTCCAATCTGCTATTTCTCCTTTCGACGGGCGTAGCTGTAGAATCGGTCTCTCAGCAGGCGAGTGATCGGTCCGGGCCTGCCGTCGCCGATCAGTCGGCCGTCAATCTCCACGATTCCAATGACCTCCGCCGCGGTGCCGGTCAGGAAGAACTCATCGCACACGTACAAATCATAGCGGGTCAGGTTCTTCTCGACGACCTCCAATTTCTCCTGGCGCGCCAGCCGGATGACGACCGCGCGGGTGATCCCCTCCAGGCTGCCGGCCTCCACGGGGGGCGCAAAAATGACTTTGTTCCGGACGATGAAGACGTTGTCGCCGGTGGCCTCGGCGACGTAGCCCTCGTGATTATACATGATCGCCTCGGGCACATCGACATCCAGCGCCTCCATCTTGGCGAGAATGTTGTTGAGGTAGTTGAGGCTCTTGATCTGCGGCGGCAGGGCCAGGGGGTGATTGCGAACGGTGGTCGCGCTGATGACCCTCATGCCCTTCTCGTAGAGCTCCTCGGGGTAGAGCTGGATCTTGTCGGCGATGATGATCAGGCCGGCGTTCTTGCAGTTGAACGGGTTGAGTCCGAGCGTGCCGACGCCGCGAGTGACCACCAGGCGGATGTAGCCGTCGTGGACCCGGTTGGCCGCCACCGTCGTCTCGATGGCGCGAATCAGCTCCTCTTTGCCCATTGGGACCTGGAGTCGGATGGCACGCGCCGAGTCGAAGAGCCTGCGAACGTGGGCCTCCAGCTCAAATATTCTCCCGTCGTAGACGCGAATGCCCTCGAAAACGCCGTCGCCATACAGCAGACCGTGATCGAACACGGAAACCTTCGCTTCGGCTTCATCAACCAGCCTGTCGTTGAGCCAGATCTTCAATGCCATAACTATGCCCTTATCCTGCCATCCTCCAGCACGATGACGCGCTGGGCTCGTGCGGCGACCCGTTCATCATGCGTCACCATGATGATGGTCTGCCCGGCCCGATTCAACTGCTCGAAAACATTCAGGATACCACTTCCCGTCACCGAGTCAAGGTTTCCCGTCGGCTCATCGGCCAGCAGCAGCCTGGGCTGGTTCATCAGGGCCCTGCCGATCGCCACCCGCTGCCGTTCTCCGCCCGACAGTTGGTAGGGCTTGTGGCGGACCCGGTCCTTCAGCCCCAGTTGTTCGAGCAGCTCCATCGCCCGCCGTTTGGCCGCCCGCCGGCCCAGGAGCCAGCCGACCACGGTACGCGAGACCATCGCCGGAAGAACCACATTCTCCAGCACATTCAATTCGTCCAGCAGGTGATAAAACTGAAACACAAAACCGACCATTTCGTTGCGGAAGCGGTTCAGCTCGCGGGCGTGCATCCGGTTCAAATCGCGTCCGTTAAACTCAATCACACCTTTATCGGGCTTATCCAGCCCGCCGAGGATGTGCAGCAGGGTGCTCTTGCCGCTGCCGGAGGCCCCGACGATCGCGACGAACTCCGCCTGCCGGACCGCCAAATCCACCCCTTTGAGCACCTCGACTCTGGTCGCGCCCATCCGGTACGATTTGCGGACACCCGTTGCTTTCAGAATTGTGTGAGATTTCTCCATAAAGGCATCGTTCAAAAAGGGCCAATATCCCGCTGGCCGGATCAAAAATCAAAGACTAAATGCCAAAATTGTGCGTCAACGTACAGGGACACGTTGGGGACAGGCTGCACCTGCGCGAGCCTGTTGCAGCCCGGACGTTCCGATTCCCGGCACTGCTATACAGGGCCGGTGTGCAGGGTCTCTACGGGCCTGAGCCTCGCGGCGCAGTACCCGGGAATCAGGGCCCCGATCAGGCAGGAGACGATGGCACAGCCAATGATGATCGCAAGCACATGGAACTCCAGCCGGCTGGGGATGTCCCCGATCGCGTACAGGCTGCGGTCCCACAACTGAAACCCGAAATGCCTGAAGAGCCAATGTTCAATATGGTTGATTTGGGACAGGAACAACCACGCGGAGAGGACCCCGATCCACGAGCCGAGCAATCCCACCGCGAAGGCGAATCCGGAGAACAAACCCATGATGCTGATGTTCGAGGTTCCGAGGCTCTTGAGCACCCCGATGTCCTTCTTCTTGTGGCTGACGATCATGTAAAAGACGACGAGGACAATGAAGACGGTCGTGATCCCGACCAGGATGAACATGAAGCTCAGCAGCACCTGTTCCTTTTCCATCGGCGCGATCACGGCCCGGCGATACTCCTTCCAGTCCTGCACCCTCGCGGTATCCAGCAGATAGCTGTCCTGGGCGTCGGCTTTTTGCTGTTTGAATTCGCTCCACAGTGCGGCGACCTGGTTACAGCCCTGGCTCGACTTCACATGGGGGCGGAACTTGATATGAATCACGTTGACGCGCTTGAGGTCCCCGGACATGCACAGCAGTTGGGCCTGCTCCAGCGGAATATAGATGACGGAGCCGTCCACGTGGGCGATACCCGACTCGGAATGGTCGCTGTAGTAGAAGTGCTGCGTGCTGACGAGGCCGGCGCCGACCTTGGCCGGGGCGCCCTTGGCCGTCAGGGGAAAGCACGTCAGCGTGATCGCGACCCGCTGCGGCTGAGTACTGTAGGTGTATTTGCCGTTCAGGTCGCGCGCCAGGGCCATATCGATGCCCAGGACGCAGCCCAGGGCATTCGGATCGTACGGCGGCACAAAGGCCTTCGCCGGCTGATCGGCGTGGTAGTGCAGCGTCTTGCCGAAATTCGTGGTACAGGACTGCGATGCCGGGTCGATTCCAATGATCTCGACGCCGCGTCTGACCTCATCGCCGCGGAGGCTCAGCAGGCCGTAGCTCTTGACCGCCGGCGAAACGCTCTCGACGAAATCTGTCTTCGTCAGGATGCCCATGAAATCATCGTAGTACGGAAATCCGACGAGCGAGTCCGTCGCGACCACGCAGTCGGCGACGAAATCATGATTCTTCTGCTTGAAGTCCTGCACGAGACCCGTCATGATCGTCATGACGACCACGACGATGAACACGCACAGGGCCACCGCCAGGATGGCAAAGTGCGTGATCCGCCGTTTGAGCAAGTATCGAATTATCAGCGTCAGCTTATACATCGGTTCTTCAGAAATCACTCGGTCTATTCATAACGCAGGACTTCGACCGGCCGGGTCCGGGCGGCCAGAGCCGCCGGCATCAAGGCCCCAAGGGCGGCCGCGGCGATGGCCGCTGCCACGATGGGCAATGCCGAGCCCCAGTCCACGACGTTGGGAATCTTGTCAAACATGTAAACGCTGCTCTGCCAGAGTTTCAGGCCGGAAGTGATCCGGATCCACTTCTCAATGGCGTTGATGTTCACCGTGATCAGGTATCCGAGCACCGCGCCGATCCCGGCGCCCATGATGCCCACGGAAATGCCGAACCCCAGGAAGATCCACGCGACGGAGAAGCCGGACGCCCCGCAGCTTTTCATGATGGCCACGTCCTTGCGCTTGAGCCGGACGATCATGTAGAAGATGCAAAAGACAAGCACCACGACGCTGAAACTGATCACGCCGAAGATCAGCATGAGGACGCCCATCTGTTTGCGGATTTCCATCACGTAGGGGTGCTGCATTTCGCGGGCCGTCTGGACTTTCGTCACCGCGATCAGGTAGCCAGTCCAGTTCAGTTTTTCCTCCGCAAAGACCCGCCACAGGCCACGGATTTGCGCCACGGCGGTTTCCGGATCGACCCCCGGGCGCAGCTTGATATTGATGCTCGTCGCCAGGTCGCCCTTCTCGTCCGGGTACAACGCCTTTTGAAGCGTTTTTATCGGAACAAAGACAAAACCTTCGTCGAGCTGGTACACCCCTGTGAAGACAATATCCGCGATGCGAAACGGGATGAGCACCCGCTTGGGATTGTCCTGCCCCTCGGGCGTTTGAGAGATTGTGCCTGTCGTCACGAGGACCTGCTGGCCGATCATTTTTTCGAGAATCGCGGGCTGGTCATACTCGTCCGTCACCTCGTTCGGATCGGCGACGATGCCGATTCCGACGAAGCCCCCGACCTCGCCCGGCATGCCCGGGACCTCGAACGAGGGCTCGCCCGGCATCTGCTTCTGGCGGATCAAGGCGTCTTTGAATTTCGTGACTCTGGCGCGCCGCTCCGGCTCGATCCCCCAGACGCTGACGCCGCGGACGTTGCCTTTGCCCACGTGCAAGAGGCCCTCGCAGGATAACGTCGCGCTGGCGGCCTCCACGATATTGGTTTGCTCCAACCGCTCGATCAGCGCGGGGTACTGGTCGATCCTCGTACCCGATGGAGCCGCGAGAATCACATCGCCAATCGCCTGGACCGCACTCTCCTCAAACGTCCGGATAAAGCCGGTGAACAGGCTGGCCACCACGATCAGCAGGGAGACCGACAGCGCCACCGCCGCGACGCTCAGGAACACAATCCTCCGCCTGCACAGGTATCGTAGCCAAAAGAACAGCTTCAACATGATCGAACCGCTATCCCGCTATCCAGAATGTAACCCGCAATATACTGACTCCGGGTGGCGCCACCAAACCTGCACCTGTTCACCCTACTCCCTCTCAGGGTCGGGTGGCACCGCCAAACTCGTTTGACGGTGCTCATTCGATAAGGCTTACTCAATCGAAATCCCACGGGCAAACGAGTTTGCCCGTGCCACCCAAGATTGGGCTCTTCCAGGCTAAACAGGTACAAGCCTGCCGGTGCTACCCTTTGTTGTGCCTGCCCGCGTCAGTACGTGCATAGCACACTTACGATCTCAGTGGCCTTCGGGTGCTACGGGCTTCAGGAGCGGGAACAGGACGACATCGCGAATGGTCGTGGCGCCCGTCAGGACCATGACGAGCCGGTCGATCCCGATTCCGAGCCCGCCGGCCGGAGGCATGCCGTACTTCAAGGCCGTGATGTAGTCCGTGTCCATCTTGGTCAGCGACTCCTCCTGGCCGCGAAGCTGGTGGAGAAAATTCTCGTACTGCTGGGCGGGGTCGTTCAGCTCGGTGTACGCGTTCGCCAGCTCCATACCGGCCACGAACAACTCGAATCGCTCCGCATATTGCGGGTCTTTTCTGCTGCGTTTGGCCAGCGGGCACAGGATCGCCGGATAGTCAATCACGAACGTCGGATTGATCAGCCGGTGCTCGACCGTGGCCTCAAAGACCTCATTGACCACAACGGCGTCATCCAAAGCGGCGTCTTCAATCTGAAGCTCGCGTGCCTTGACGCGGATTCCCTTAATGTCGTCGATCCGGCAGCCGGAATATTCAAGAAGCAGGTCGGCGTATCTTGCCCGCCGCCACGGCCGGGTGAAATCGAGCTCCAGGTTCCCAAACGGCACGAACCGCACCTTCATGTCCAAGCCGACGGCCTGGAGGCACGCCGAGACGAGGTCCTCCGTCAGGTCCATCATGACGTTGTAGTCGCCGTAGGCCTGGTACACTTCGATCATCGTGAATTCGGGGTTGTGCTGGCGGTCGATGCCCTCGTTGCGGAAGTTGCGGTTGATCTCGAAGACCCGCTCCATTCCGCCGACGAGCAGCCGCTTGAGGAACAGCTCGGGCGAAATCCTCAGGTACAGGTCCAGGTCGAGCGCATTGTGATGGGTGATGAACGGCTTGGCCGCCGCCCCGCCGGCAATCGCCTGCATCATGGGCGTCTCGACCTCGATGAAGCCCCGCTCTTCGAGGGCCTTGCGAATCGTCTGCACGATCTGGCTGCGTTTGCGGAAGCGCTCCATGACATCGGGATTGGCCCACAGATCGACGTATCGCTGGCGGTACCGCTGGTCGACATCCGCCAGGCCGTGAAATTTCTCCGGCGGCTGGTTGAGGCACTTGCTCAGGAGAGTCAGGCCGTTCTCCTCGACCCAGATCGTGATCTCGCCGGTTTTCGTCCTGCCCAGGCGCCCCTCGGTGCCGATCACGTCGCCCAGGTCGAGCAACTTCGCCAGGCGCCACTGCTCACCCATCAGGTTCTTGGCCAGGCCGACCTGAATCGTGCCGCTCCGGTCACGGAGCGTGATGAAGATCAGCTTGCCGATGTCCCGCAGCAGAACGATTCTGCCGGCGCAGCGTGCCCGCTGCCTCTCATCGTCATCTTTGTAACGGGCCCTGGCGGCGGCCGCTGGCTCGACGTTCTCGTAGCGCGACCCATAAGGATCGAGACCCAGCTCTTTGATCTGGGCCAGCTTCTCCTTTCGCTGCTGCTCGAATCGATCTGCGTCGGCTTGATTGACCAAGGGCATATCCTCGCGGTGCTCAGTCTCCTACTTTGCGGCCACGGCGCCCCCATCGACCAGTCTCGCCTTGACCACCAGAAGCCCAACTGCCAGTTGAGGATCCGCCTTCAACGTCTCGTCCAGCGTCCGCTTCTTGACGGGCGCCTTGCCTTCTTCGCGTCGGGCCTGCACGAGGACGTCGTTATCCCTTTGCACGTCGAGCATCTGCTTCATTTCCTCGGTGGTCAGATCGACCTGCACATCGGGTCCGACCCCCCAGTCCTTGCGGCCTTCCTTCTCGACGGCCTCGCGGCTCTGGACCCTCTGCCCGGACGGCAGATGGTAGTAGGCCATGGTGTACTTCAGCTCGGCGCCACCGCCGGGATAATGGGTGATGCCCTGGACGCTGCCTTTGCCGTGCGTGCGCGTCCCGACCAGGACCGCCCGCTCGTACTTCCTGTCGCCCAGGGCCCCGGCCACGATTTCCGAGGCGCTGGCCGAGCCCGAGTTGGTCAGAATGACGAGCGGGTAATTCGGGTGCGTGCCCCGTTTATGAGCATATTCGTAGGCCGGCATGACGCTGGCCTTCGGCTGAGTCTTCACAATCAGGCCGTCGGAGATGAACTTGTCCACCACGCTGACCGCACTGTCGAGAAGGCCTCCGGTATTGAAGCGAAGGTCCATGATCAGGCCGTTGAGCCCTTCCGACTCGAGTTGCTTGAGGGCGGTTTCGAGATCGTCGGCCGTCTCGCCGGAGAAGCTGGTGATGCGGACATAGCCGATCTTCTGTTTCTCATCGAGCATGTAAAGCCAGCACCCGTTCTCCGTCCGCTGCCAGCCGCGGATCGTCGGAACGATAATGCGGTCCCGGGTGATTTCCATCGGCTTGGCCTCCTGCTCGCCTTCCCGCTTGATCGTCAGGTTCACCTTGGTCCCTTTGGGACCGGTGATCTTCTTGACCGCGCACATCAGGCTCATGTCCTTCGTGCGGATGCCGTCGACGCATTCGATCACGTCGCCCGCATCGAGGCCCGCCCGATACGCCGGAGTGTCCGGCAGAAGGCTCGCCACCGTCAGCATACCCTTGGGCTTGGAAATCTCGATCCCGATGCCGGTGAACTCATTGGTCATGAGCTTTTCGAAGTCCTGCACCTGGCGGGGCCACACGATCACGGTGTACGGATCGAGCGCCTCGAGCGCCGCCTCGGAGAAATGGGCGATCAGCGGCCGGGTCGGCAATTGCACGGTCGCCTCATTCAGCGAGAGCACCTTGTCCAGGACGGCCAGGAACTCATCCTTGCCGAACGTCCGGACCGGCGGCTTGGCCTCACCCGCAGGTGCGGCCTGTATCTGGCCCGCCGATTCGCTCTTGCTTTGGCCCGGCCCCTCGATCTCATCCCGCAGTCCCGCCAAGGCGACCGACCAGGCGGTCACCTTATCCGCCTCCGGGGCCTTGAACGAACTCTTCTTGCTCAGCTCCGTGCCGTCGGCGAACGAGATCGCCAGGACTTGCGCCAGCAGATCGCATCGCCGGATCGCTTTGGTGGCCATCTGCACGTAGTCGATGTTGTTCACGTAGTGCAGACTCAGCGCATCGATGGCCCGCTCGAACATGTACTTTTCAACGCCGTCATAGCGCTCGCTGCGGGTCTCGCACGGACTATCCTGGAATGAGGCAGCGATGCTGGTCTTGTCCAGCAGCTCTTCGGCATGCGTCGAGTAGCTCTTGTTGTTGGGATCGATCGCCGCCAGCCAGTAGAAGTAATTCATGTAGGCGTCGAGCCACCGGCCCTGCGATTCCATTGCGCTGCTGTGGTCCACCGCCTTCTGGAAAACCTTCGTCACGAAGGGATCGGACAGGAGCGCCGTCTTCTGCGATGGATCGGCGAACTCCACCGCTCTGACCACCACCGCCAGGACATCCGTGACATCGTTGGGCTCGTTGGGATCTTTCTTGGACTCCGGGTCAGTCCCGTCCGCGTACTCGCTCGTACCGGCGGCACGCGGGGTTTTCTCCAGATCGACGGAGGACTTGAGCTTCTCCATCTCCTTGTACTGCTTCTTGAAGGCGGCTTCCTTGGCGACCTGCCGCTGCTCGTTGATCTGCGTGTACTGATCGAGAATCTCTTTGACGCTACGGACACGGACGCTATCTGCCGGCTCTGCGTTTGCGAGGCACTGTGCCGCCTCGCGGAACTGTCCCTTCGCGATCGATTGACAGGCCGCAGTCACGGCGTCGGCCGGCACGGCGGGTGTCTCCTTGGACACGCCGGTCGAGCCCTCCGACTCCGCCACGGATGCATCGAACACTTTTGCCGTCCCGTGCTGACTCGAGTAATTGTACCCGCCAAACCAGCATGAGAGCACGAGAATGGAGGCACAAGGCAGTAAGAGGAGACACGTGATCTTTGCACTTCGGATTCCGCTGATTCTTCGCTTGCGCTGCGGCAAGGGTTCTCCTGTTCTCTGGGCCACCAATGAACCGCTCCTTTCACCTACAGGACTTCAACCTGACTCAAGGAAACCTCGGCAAGAGATCGACTCCTGCCACCGACAACCTGACAGTCTCCCCTGTCTTCCGGCGGTTGTGCCCTTCCGAGTTTCTACAGGCACTCGCCGGCCTTTCCGGCGCAACCCAGCACGTGAAGCTTATGACGGACCATTTCCCGAATGGCGTCGCGCCCTGGACCCAAATACTTCCGAGGATCGAATTCCCCGGGCTTTTCTGCGAACACCTGTCGAATTTTGGCCGTCAGAGCCATGCGCAAATCCGTATCGATGTTCACTTTGCAGATCGCCATCTTGGCCGCCCTGGTGATCATGGCCTCAGGGACTCCCATCGCTTCCGGCATCTTGCCGCCGTACTTGTTGATGAGGTTCTTGAACTCCGGCAGCACACTGCTGGATCCGTGCATCACCAGCGGAAAGCCCGGCAATCTTTCACCAATCTTTTGTATAACGTCGAAAGCAATCTTTGGTTCGGTCTTAAATTTATAGGCGCCGTGGCTGGTCCCGCAGGCGACCGCCAGGGAATCGCAGCCGCTCTTTTCCACGAATTCCACCGCCTGATCGGGGTTGGCCAAGTGCTTGCTGACATCGTCCACGCCCACCACGTGCTCCTCAATGCCGCCCAACTGGCCCAACTCCGCCTCTACCGTGACGTTGCGGGGATGAGCGTACTCGACAACCTTCTTCGTGACCGCAATATTCTCCTTGAAGGGAAGGGCCGAGCCGTCGATCATCACCGATGTGAATCCGTCATCCACGAACTGCTTGCAGGTCTCGAACGTGTCGCCGTGATCGAGGTGCGTGGCGATTGGAATGCCGGGGTTTTCCTTGACGACTACATTGATGATGGCCATCAGATAGCTGTTTTTGGCGTAATCCCGAGCGCCCTTCGATATCTGCAGAATCAGGGGGGCCTGCTCCTGCGCCACGGCGTCCGCGATGCCCTGCGTGATCTCCATGTTGTTCACGTTGAAGGCACCGATTGCGTAGCCATGTTTATAGGCCATTTCGAACATTTTCCTCGTGTTCACCAACGGCATAGTCTGCTCCTAATCAAAATCCCGTATCAATCGCCACAGGCGAAAGCCCGGCCCTCAGACAAGATACAGAGAGCCCAGGAGTCCATACACCTTTCTCCGTGGCCGCTATTTTAACAAATCCGCCGGCCGGTGTGGTCTACATTTTCTCTAATATATCGTCTCGGAGGCCCCTAACCCAATATATCGTCGCAGACCGAGGCCCAATTCCGGCAAGCCCTCCGGCCACAAGCTCATGACGAAGCGTTCATCGCCCAGAGACTCATCCACGCTGAGCGTGAAAGCGAAATTCAGCCTGTTGTACTTGCGAATCAATGTTATATCACTTCGGATGCCCGCTCCATAGTCAAAATCGTACTGCTCAGAGAAAACCAGCGTATAGCGAGGGTCCAGGACGTAGGTGACGGCGAAGGTAACGGCGTTTGAGCCGTGCTGACCCAGGCCGTTGTCCACGTCCCGCAGATACCGGCTGCCGATAAAATAGCTCAGATTCGGCCAGACGAGGCGTGAAAAGCCCACATCCAACTGCTTGACAGCCCCGCTCTGCATGTCCAGATAGATATCCCCCAGCACGGACGTGGTTTCGCTGGCTCTCCAGGTCATGGCGGTGCTGGCATAGTTGCGGCGAGGCCCGAAAAGGGTGCTTGTGCGCCTGTCGAGAGGCGGGACCTGGTTGCCTAGCCGGTTGACCAGGGGGATGAACGGATCGTTCCAGATGAACTGGTCGGGTCCGGCCGTCTCCTCGCCCGGCTCGCCCACCCACACGAAATCCGTGTCCATCGCCAGCCAATCCACCGCTCGCTGGCGTCCCTCGGGTCCACGCTTGGTCTGCCAGCGCTGCGCGATGCCCAAATCCAGAGTGTCGCGCTGCTCGGCGACGGCATCGCTCTGGGTGTACGCGACGGCCGTGAGACTCGGCCGGATCGTGTGCCGCAACTGGTGAAGGTCCCATAATCGCGACTCGACGTCCGGATAAATCCGCCAGAACGGCTCCGTGGACATCCGCACGCCCGCTTCGCCGATCCAGATCCCGTCTCTGTGCTCGGCCGGCCCCTCATCGAGCGTCTCCCGGAACCCCGTCCCGCTGTCATAGCCGACCGTGCTCGCGACAAAAGGCACCACCTTCGAGCTGCCCACCGGCAGCGGCATATCCACCTCATTGCGGCTCTGCAGGAATGTGAAGGTGTCCTCCGGCAGATCTGCCGGCTTGGTCGGAACTTCCGAGCTGAGGCGATACCGAAGCCGGCTCGCCTGGCTGTCGCTAAAGAACACAAGGCGGTCGTCGAGGAACGACTGCCCCGTCCAGTGGTATTCGGCGCTGGGCAGCTCCTCGACCTGGCTGAGAAAATCGTCGATGCGCACTTTGCCGAGGAAGGCCAGGGCACGGTTGTCCTCGATGTGCTTGAGGTGCAGCAGCGTCTCCTGCTCCTTGCCGACGTAGAACTCGCGGCGGTAGTACTGTTCGAGGAAGTTCTTGTCGGAGAGGTAACTGGCCTCGGCGGTCAGTTGCCAATCGTAGGGCAGGTACTGGCGATGCTGGAACTCGAATCGGCCGCGGGTGTCTTCGGGGACATCGATGTTCTTTCGCGTGCGGCCGAGCCGATCTTTGCCGTGATCCTCGATGATGTACCCCAGGACGTGGCCGAAACAGTCCTCGCGCTGGTAATCGACGCCCACACCCCCGCCCGGACCACGCTTGTCGTAATAATCCAGGAACAGCGTGCTGTCGGTCCCCTCCGGCTGCCGCAGGCCGAGCAGGCGGTTCAGGAACCACTGCGTCTCCAGGGACGTGCCGAACGTGCTGTCGTGTCCCGCGTGAATGCTCTTCAGAGGCGTCGCCGGGTCCAGAAGATTGGTGCGAAACGACGGCAGCTCCAGGAGGGTCGCATCGTAGTACTTGAACCGGACGCCCTTCATCTCCGCCGTATAGCTGTTCTCCGGGATCGTCTCATTCGGCTCCACTTCCTTGATCCGGTCCATCACCCGGACTTTGGAGGCCTCCACCGAGAGCTGCGGCGTCCAGAATTCGCTCGTCGTCACGCTGGCGTCGTTCGCCTCGAACCGCGTGTCAGATAGTTGCCGCAGCTCTCCGGCACGGACATAGACCGGGAGATTGCGGGACGCGTCGAAGCTGCGCATGACGGCATTTCTGACCAGGCCCCGCTTGTTCTGAAGGTCGTAGTAGAGTTCTTTGGCATGGACCGTGCGCTGCCCCTCCGTCAGCAGCACGTCCCCTGCGACGTAAATCTCACTGACTCCCTCCTGCTGCGTGGGCGACACGCCCGCCGACTGGTCCGTCTTGCCGGTCGGGTGCCGCCACAGGACGAGCGTGTCCGCCTGCAACTCGACGATCTGCGGTTGATTTGTTCCCTCGGCCTGCTCCTGCCACCAGACATAGACTCGGCCGATCATCGTGATGATTTCGGCGCTGTCGGTCTTGCTCATCTCAAACGTGGGCGCCACGTCACCCTGCCAGCCGATGCTGACGGTGTAGTTGACCGGCGGTCGGCTGCCCGCTTGCTTCTTGCTTGCCGGCGCGGTCTTCGCCGACGATACGGGTACGTCCGCGGCTGGCGGCTTCTCCCAGGCGGCCTTGCCAAACGCCGCGACAGCACCCTTGTACAAGGGCAGATCATACGGACTGCTGGTTTCCCGGGACTCGGCCGTGACGAAGACCTCGCCGCGGAAGCTCGCCTTCACCACTACGGCCTGCCCCCGTTCGATCACAACTTCTTTTGTCTTAAGGCCTTGCGCGTCGCCCGCCCGGCCGCCGGAGACATGGTCCTTCAGGTAGACCTGGACGTCGTACTGCGTGACGGCGTCATCCGGCGAGCCCTTCGTCCGGATCCAAACGACGGCGCTGTCGCTGCCCCACTGATGGCCGGCAAGGACCATCGAGAAGCCGTGCTGGAAGACCAGCAGTTGGCTGCCGGTGTCTGCCTGGTGACTGACGAGGTCTTGGGCGGCGAGGTGCAGGTCCTGGCTCTGCCACTGTCGGCGCATAGCCCGAGCTTGTCCATCACCCCGCCCGGACGGCACACCCGCCTCCCCGCCGCCGGCCAACAGAAGTGTCCCTGGCGTCAGGAGCAGCGTGCCCGCCATCAGCAGTGCGTATCGCATAGGGCGATTATCTCGTCACTGACAGTTCACGACCCCCACCCGACTACGTCGCACGAGATTATAGCCGCAAAGGCCGGCAACGCCACCAAAAATCGAACCGCCCGTTTCTCCGTTGATTTCGCGCCGCACGGTGGGTATAAATACTCTAATAGAATGAACAGGCGGGATAGGTGACTACGGGATGGATTATGGCCCAACGTGATTACTCCGAGCGTCAGTTAGACATTATCTCCCGGTACTATTCGCAACTGGACACCATCATGCTGCACAAGCTGCAGGCGCTGGTCAGCGAGTTGTATGTGGCCGACAGCGACGCCAAGAAGAGCAGGCTCTGGCAGAGGGTCCACAAGGCCATGATCAAGCTGAATGTCCCGCAGCCTATCATGGATCACATCATGGGCGTCAAAGACGCGGAGGTCCTGGCCAAGAACCTCCAAGACTGGCTCGCCCACGCCGGCGCAAAGCGGTGATGACAATGGAGACGAACATGACGCAAGAGTTTCCGCCTTCGGCCAAGGTCTACCCGACCGACAACCTGGGCAAGTTCAGCATCCTCGACATGCTCAAGTACTTTGAAGAGCACGGGGCCATGCGGGTCTCCGACCTGCACATCAAGGTCAATGCCCCGCCCACCTACCGGATCGACGGCGACCTGGTCAAGCTCAAGGGCCCGAAAGTCACGCCGGAAGTCGCCAAGCAGTTGATCTTCCCCCTCTTGAAGGAGCACAGCCAGCAGAAACTGCAAGCGGAGCATAGCGTCGACGGTTCCTACCGCATGAGCTCGCTGCAATTCCGGATCAACGTCTTTTACGACAACGACGGGCTGGCGGCGGCCATCCGCGCCCTGGCCCTCGATGTCCCCGATATCGAGAGCATCGGCTTTCCCAACGATGCCTGGAAGGACATCATCGGCCGCAAGCAGGGGCTCGTCCTGCTCACCGGCATCACCGGCGCCGGCAAATCCACCACGATCGCCTCACTCATCGGGCGAATCAGCGACAAAAGCGCCTCCAGAATCATCACGGTCGAGGACCCCATCGAGTACATCCTGCCGCAGAAGTACTCCTTGGTCTCCCAGCGGGAGGTCGGGCGGGACGTCAAATCGTTCCACGACGGCCTCAAGGAGATGATGCGCGAAGACCCCGACATCATCTTCGTCGGCGAAATGCGCGATTCCGAGACCATCGCGATGACGCTCATGGCCGCCGAGACGGGACATTTGGTCTTCTCCACCCTGCACACGCGGGACGTGACCGGCTCGATCACGCGCATCCTCGACTACTTCCCCGAGGGCCGGCAGTCGGAAGTGAGGAACCAGCTCTCCCTCGGGCTGGCCTACGTCGTCAGCCAGAAGCTCATCCCTCGCAAGGACGGACAAGGCCGGCTCGTCGCCATGGAGATTCTCAACAACAACTACGCCTGCGCCAACCTCATCCGCACCGGCAAGATCGAACAACTGTACTCGCAACTGCAGACCAAGACGAAGGACAAGCCCGACGAGAAGATGATCACCCTGGAGAAGCACCTGTCAATGCTGGTCAAGGCCGACAAGATCGACCTGCTCGAAGCCCAGAAATGGGTCAACGACCTCAAGGCCTTTGTGGACTGCATGCAGCGGGATTGACATGCGCTATGACGATCGAGTTCAACTGTCCCAACTGCGGCGCGCTGATCGCGTTTGACAGCAAGTACGCCGGCCGACGGGCGAAATGCCTCACCTGCGGGCAGAAGCTCATCATTCCCGCCACCAGTTTCGAGAAAGCGGAGAAGGTCAAGCCGCCGGCGGAGCCCAAGGGTGAGCCGACGCCGGGCTTCTATCGAGCCGTCTTTATCGATACCTGGAAGATATTCATCCACCCGAAGAGCGTCACTCCGCTGGCGTTCGTCATAGCCGTGGTGTGCTTCAAGTTCTTTCTCGCGCAGGCCTGCTGCCTGAAGTATGTCGCGAGCGTCGTCATCTGGGGTTGGCTGTTCGGCTTCTACCTGAACCTCATCTATGATACCGCGTACGACGAGGACGTGCTGCCGGAGATTCACCTGGGGTCCGCGCTGGAATTCGTCTGGAATATCCTCGAGCCATTCTTCATCTTCTTCTACACGCTGTTCCTCGTCGAGTTACCGTTCATCATCGCCTTTGCACTGCTGCACGGCTACGGCGTGACCCCCGCCAACCTCTGGTCCGGCGCCACGCTTCTGCACCGGTTCCTCCAGGCCCTGGCGCTCGGCGGCCTGTTCGTCTTTCCCGCCGCGGTCCTGACGACCGCCGTCGGAAAGGACTTCCTCCTGCTCAGGCCCGACTACCTGATCGCCCCCATCATCCGGGCGTTCATTCCGTACGTCGTCGCCGGATCGCTGCTGGTCGCCGCGTGCTTCCTGGAGTATTATACGACGCAGGACTCCGGGGCCGACACCCTGACGTTGACTCGCGACCTCGGCCTGAACCTGGCCGTGCAGCTCGTCGCCATTTTCGCCATGCGAGCCATCGGCCTGCTCTACCGTCACTACGCCTGCTATTTCAAGTGGTGACGAGTAACAAATAATAACGGCAGAGTCGTCCCACGACCCAACGCGGTGCCAATATGCAGTGCGATCTGATATCTGAGATTTGGGATCCCAAATCTGAAATCTCAAATCTCAGATTCCTCATGCCTCTTCAACGGAATCCGGATAATCCTGCGGCCGAGCACGACGGAGAATCTCATCCACTTGTCGCTGGAACGCCTCAGCGCGATGCTGACCCTCATACGCCCGCCGGGACCGATCATTCAGATGCCGCTGTCCCTTGACATCGGAGTTCTGCAAGTCGTCGGCCCACGCGCGAATCTGCCGCGAGCACGATTCCGCCAGAGGCTTCAAATGAGAGACTTGAGACTTCAGATGCGCCGCGTCCGGACAACGTTCCAGGAAGCACAGCATAGACCGCGTCTCGCCCGCCGATCCCCGCGCGATATACAAATACGCCAACAGCTCCGCCGTCGAGCCTCGCTCAAATCCTTCGGCGGTATTGTTCGATATCGACAGGCTGGCCCGTCGAAGCTGGTCCGCCAAGTCCCCCGGCTGATTGAAGAACCGGTCCTTCGTCAACTCGTACACGCCGAGCGCCAGCTCCATCGCCGTCTTCCATACCGGCAAGTCCTCAAACCGCTCGTACTTCATCCGCCAAATCTCCCCACCTCAATAGGGTGTCTCGAAATCCAGAGTCCCCGTGCCCCAGCGGCTGCCAAATGGTCCGCAGGGCTGACGCCTATTCTACATGTTGGGCATGTCGCTTCAACTGGTGTCAGCCAATAAGCGAACGTCGCACACGAGAAATCGTGGCCGTCGCTCCACGCTCATTCCATCTGAGATCTCAAATCTGAAATCTGAGATTTCAAATCTCAGACAGCTTGCGGCCCCTCGGGCGAATCTGCATAACCCTGCTGCCGGGCGCGACGAAGAGTCCCGTCAACTTGTCGCTGAAACGCCCCCCCGCAAAGTCCATGGGGTCTGGTGCGGGGCAAATCGATGGTCGCCGGGTGGCTTGCGGGGGATGTCACGCGCCGGGCTTGGGCTGGAAGAGCAGGGGCGTGAAGTCGGCCAGGTAGCGGCGCCAGAGGGTGAAGCTGTGAGTGCCGGGAGTCTCGACCCACGTGGGACTGACGCCTTTGGACTTGAGCCACTCGACGAGCTTCTGATTGAGACTGACCAGGCCGTCCTGCTGGCCGCAGCCGATCCAGAGCAGACGCAACTGGGAGTTGACGCTCTCATTGACTGCTGGGAATCGCTGGTCGAAATCCGTGTCGAGGCCGCCTGAGCTGAAGGCGCCGATCCAGGCAAAGCGATCCAGGTTATTCAAGCCGGTCAGGAGCGACTGGGTCCCGCCCATGGACAGGCCGGCGATGGCGCGGCTGGTGCGGTCCGGTGAGACGCGGTAGGCTTTTTCCACCTGGGGGATGACCTCCTTGAGCAGCGAGTCGCGGAATCTCTCGATGCTGTCCCGCCATGCGTCACGGTTGCGCAGGCCGGCCCAGCCGTTGGCGATGACCTCCTTGTTGCCGTAGCCCAGCGGCATCACGATCAACATGGGTTTGGCCTTGCCCTGCGCGATGAGGTTGTCGAGGATGATGTTCGCCCGGCCGACGCTGACCCAGGCGTCCTCGGCGTCGCTGTAGCCGTGCAGAAGGTAGAGCACCGGGTACGGCTGTTTGGCCGCAGGTTCGTAACCGGGCGGCGTGTACACCACGAACGGGCGGTCGTCGCCCACGATGGCCGACCGGTAGAAATGCCGATGGAGCACGCCGTGCGGAACGTCATTGATCTCCCACGCCAGCGTCGCCGCACCCGGCACGTGCACCTGGCTGTCCGTGTTCAGAAGATTGTACTTGAGCAGCGGGTTGCTCGGATCGATCATATGCAGACCGTCCACGGTGAACGAATACGCGTAGATGTCCGGCTGCAGCGGCTCCGTCGTGAACGACCACACGCCCTGCTCATCCTTCTGCATCGGCGAGGGCTTGACCCCTTCACAACGCAGCACCACCTCCTTGGCATTGGGGGCCTTCAGCCGGAATGTCACGCGTTTGTCCGAATGAACTTCAGGCGACACGAGCGTCTGCGCGGAAGCGGACGTCGCAACAATCAACACCAACCCGGCAAGCACGTTCTTCATCGGTGTTTCCTCCAAAAGTCACTGCCTGTACCCTGTTCACAGCGACCCAAGCCTATTGCGAGCCGGACCAAAAGTCAACCCAGCCGGCGCAGATCGCTCAGCAGGCGCTCCAGCAACTCCATGGGCAGGCCCATGACGTTGGTGAGGCTGCCTTCGATGTGGTCGACGAACTCGTCGCCGGTTTCCTGGATCGCATAGGCGCCGGCCTTGCCTTCCCAGGAGCCGCCGGCGATGTGCTTTGCGATCTGCTCGTCGGTCATTTTGCGCGGGTAGACGGTCGTGACATCCGAGCGCACGATTTCCGTGTGGTCGCGGAGGCGGACGAGGGCCAGGCCGGTGATGACCTTGTGCGGGGCGATGAAGAGCTTGCGTGTGATTTGCTCGGCTTCTTTCGCATCGGCGGCTTTGCCGATAATCCGGCCATGAAAGTCGATCAGCGTGTCGGCCCCGATCACCAGCGAGTCGGGAAAGCGGAGCGCCACGCTCCAGGCCTTGGCCAGGGCCAGCGCCTCGGCGTGTCTCCTCGGGTCCGATGTGCCGCTGGCGAACGTCGATTCATCCACATCCGGGACAACGACGCGGAACGTGCAGCCCGCCCGGGCCAGAAGCTCTTTGCGGCGCGGCGAAGCGGAGGCCAGAATCATCTGTACTGGAGCAGCATCGTCCATGATACCTCGGCAGACTCAGTGATCGATGGCGACATACGGCTCGTTATTGTACCACACGACCGAGATGTCACGCACCAGCCGTTGGCAGTAGGCCAGGTACTCCTGCTCCAGTTGCCCCATGTCGCTGCCGATGTAGTGCTGGAACACCTGAAGCCCGACCCGGCGATTCCAGTCCAGGGTCCGGGGCAGGTTGCGGTTCTCGGCGACATTGCCCGTGGAGGCATCCAGCGGCCACTGTCCCGACAGGCCGTCCCACAACAGGCGATGATAACAGTCCAGGTGCCTGCCGTAACTGGCCTCGCGCAGGAATCGCACCAGGCCGTACGACTGGCTGTAGAACGCCATGACCGCCTCCGTCTGGTCTGTGGCGAGCACTTCCCCGGGACTCGTCGTGATCAGGTCGCGCAGCGGAATCTGCCGGTCCTTGTCGAGTGTCTCGCGCAACGCCCCGAGTCTCTGCACGTTCCTGCCCGCATCGAAGACGAAGACGCCCTGATCGTACCGGCTCGTCTCAAAGAGCATGGCCACGCCCTCGTCGAGCCAGCTCGGCAGCCGGTATTTGAAGTGGCGGCTGTTGAACTGGTGCCAGCCTTCGTGCCCGAGGGCGGAGAACGTGCGGCTGCCACCGAGATCGTAGACGACGCAGGCGCCGTTGAGACAATAGGCGCCGGCTTTGATCTTGCAGAAGACCGGGGCCTGCTCGCCGGCGAAGGCGCGGGTAAAGTCCTCCCACTGCGGCCGCCCGGCAAAAAAGTAGACTCGGAACTTGGCGATGGTCTGCACCGGCGTGGGCAACTGATCGTTGTAGCCCCAGTAGGCCGATTCGAGGAAGCCGGGAATCGTCCGAAGCGTCAATGGCTCCAGAACGGTAGTGAAGACCTCGTAGTGACTGGTCGTCAGCTTCAGGCCGGGGCCGTACTTGCTGTCCCAGAATTCCACGGATTCGAGGGTGGGCAGATGCTCGCCTCGCAGACGCTCCATGGTCATCGTGCGAGCGTCCTGTTTTTCAATCTGCTGCGACGGCTGCGATCGGATATCAACGGACTGTCGACACCCCGCCAGACAGAGCATCACAGCCGCAGGAAGCCACAACTGCTTCCAACTCATAATCCTCCTCCCTGTCGATTCACTTCGATGACCGCGATGGGCAGGCCACGTTCACGCCCACAGCCGCGGCTCAGCAAAGTATAACAAATCCGCATCTGCCACCGGCCAGTTTTCCACGATAGATCGAGCCGCAAGGCTGCCAAGACCGATAATGTGTGCCGGGAAACGCGATGGCAGGCAGGGATGGTCAGCTTTCCGATCCACGGCGTTGAGTCGCCTTCATCAAGCCGTATGCTCCGGGCTTGACAGGGTCTTCCAGGCGGCGTCAAAGATCTCCGCCGTGAACAGGTAGACCTCCGTCCTCGGGTCTTGCCACGCGTCGGCGGGAAGTCCCGCCTTGTGTGAGCAGCAGTAGGACAGGAACTCCTCCTTGCTCCAGCCTGTCTCCTCCGCGACCTGGGGAAGGAAGCACCCGGAGGCATACCCCCTCTTGATGTAGATGCCGTGAGTCCCAAGCTCGAGGCTCAGCGGGTCGTCCGTTCGCTCCAGCGGCGAAAGGACGGAAATCTCGATCTCCAGCCTGTTCAGCTCGCTGGGCGTGATCGGACTGTCCAGAAAACGTGGATCGCTCCGGGCGGAGGCCCTGGCCATCTCCACGACAAGCTGGATCAACGGCTTTTCGGAGGTGAACTGGCCGATGCAGCCCCTCAGCCGGCCCCGGTTCTTCAGGGTCACAAAGCACCCACAGAGCGCATTCAGCGCGGGATCGTCCGACTGAGGCTTGGGAGTGGGCCAGCCGCAGACCACGGCCTCGACCGTATCGCACGCTACTTTAAGGAGCTGCTTCTTCTGGGCCTCGTTCATTGGACTTCCGCCTCGTCTCTTTCACAAACTCGATCACGGCCGGCAGGATGGAGATGATGATAATCGCGAAAATGACAATCGTGAAATTCTTTTTGACGACCGGAATATTTCCAAAGAAGTACCCGCCGAAGACGAATGCGGCGATCCAGAGTATACCGCCGGTCATGTTGTACGTCAGGAACTTCGCATAGCTCATCTTGCCAACGCCGGCCACGAACGGGGCAAACGTCCGGATGATCGGCACGAACCGCGCCAGGACGATGGTTTTGGCCCCGTACCTCTCGTAGAACCTGTGTGTGCGATCGATGTGCTCCTTCTTCAGGAACCAGGCGCCCTGCTTTTTCAGGATCAGCGAGCCAAAGTACTTACCGATCGTGTAGTTGGCGCTGTCGCCCAGTATGGCGGCGGCGGCCAGGACCACGAACACCACGCCGATATTGGGGAAGCCTTGTGCGGCGAACGTGCCCAGCGCGAAGATCAGCGAGTCGCCCGGCAGAAACGGCGTGACCACCAGGCCCGTCTCGGCGAAAATGACCACGAAGAAGAGCAGGTAAGACCAGGGACCGAAATCCTGCAAGATGTGACTCAGGTGCGTGTCGAGGTGGAGGATGAAATCAACGAAGCTGCTAATCAATTCCATGACGTGCCTTTACCACAGTCCCGGCTAACGGCCTTCGGGCGGCGCTCCATCCGTCGGCTCCTGCTCCCCAAAGGCCCCTGTTTCCGACCAGGTACTCAAGATAGGATCGCCCTGGTATAATGTCAATCCTCAAGTTGGGCGAACGCCGCACGGCCACAGGGCGTGTGCTTCTCACTGGACATCAGACAACATATGGCGGATAGGCAACAGTTCGAGCGAGCTGAAGACGGCCTGCTGGTGCGGGCCCCGGCGAAGATCAATCTCAGCCTGCTGATCGTCGGTAAGCGGCCTGATGGGTATCACGAGTTGGAAACCATCATGGCCAAGATCGATTGGTGCGACGAGCTGCTGATCCAGCCGGGCGGGCAGGCGGGGATCGAACTGGTCTGCCAGGGCCCCGAGTGGGCGCCGCAGAGCAAGGACAACCTCGTGTACCGGGCGGCAGAGATGATTTTCCGCGCGTGCGGGCAAACCGCCGATGTCCGCCTGACCCTCACCAAGAATGTCCCGGCCGGCACCGGGCTGGGCTCCGCCAGCAGCGACGCGGCGGCCGCCCTGCTGGGGCTCAACAGGCTCCTCGACCTGCGACTGTCCGCCCAATCGCTCGCGGATATGGCGGCCCAGCTTGGCAGCGATGTCGCCTTCTTCCTCAATGGCCCGCTGGCCTTCTGCACCGGCAGAGGCGAAAAAATCGAGCCAATGGACCAGGCCTTCCCCTTCACGGCCCTGCTGATCCTGCCTCCTGTAAGTGTCGCAACCAAAGAGGTTTACGCACACTACACGCACGACGCGGACCTTTACCGGCGATGGAGAAGGCAGATAAACGCCTGCCGGCACAAAAACAGGGCTGATTTAATTGCCGGCATGTGCGCAAATATGCTCCAGAGAACTTGTTTTCAGTTGTTTGAGGAACTTGGCACACTAAAAGAGGCCGTCGAATCGCTTGATGTGGGGCCCATCTGCCTCAGTGGCAGCGGCTCTGCCATGTTCTGTATCCCGGGCGACCGGGACCCGGAACACCTTGAGTATTTGCGAGACGCGATAACGGACAAGACAGGCTGCAGAAGCATTGTCGTGAGGAACAACAGGTGGTAGAGTCTGGGTGAGGCGAGCGAATGAAAATCACCGAGGTGCGGGTCACGCTGATAACGAGCAGGGATGAGAGACTGAAGGCTTATTGCTCGATAACGCTCGACAATGAGTTTGTCATCCGCGACATCAAGATTATCGAGGGGGCCAACGGGTATTTCGTGGCCATGCCTTCGCGGAAGATGAGCGATCACTGCGCCCAGTGCGGGGGCAAGAACCACCTGAAGGCCAAGTTCTGCAACAGTTGCGGGGCCCCCCTGCCGGACAGCCGCGCCAAGAAAGAGCCGAACGGCCGTGGCAAGCTCCACGCCGATATCGCCCATCCCATCAATGTCAAATGCAGGCAGAACATGCAGCAGAGGATCGTGGCCGCATTCGAGGCGGAAGTGAAGAAATCGATGCAGCCGGGCTACAAGCGCGCTCCGGTAGAGGAGATGGACGACGACATCCCCGACATCGTAGGGTAGGTAGGGCAGGGACCGGGCTTGTGCCGAATGGAGATCGGGAGCAGGTCCAATTCAGCCGGTCAGGTCATCCAGGACCTTTTCCAGCGCCAGATCCAGCCGTTCGGTCAGGTCGTACCGGCCTTGCGTAATCTGCCGGCGGACCCGAAGCACTTTCTCCCGCCGAACCTCCGGAAGAGATGCAATCCTCTTCAGCACCACGCCCAGAGGCGTGCGCTGCACGTTATTCAGGATCTGTTCCATGACAGCATCCCTGTCTTGCGCTAAACCCGGGCCGGCCCGACGCTTATGCTCTCTGCCAAACATACTGGAACCGCCACTTGGCATCCGGTATACCTTGTCAAAAATCGCTCCGAATGACCCGCTCCGCCACCTTGAACGGAACCGCACACCACTACATCTAGTATGGCCCCAGAATTGCTGCGGGGGCTTGAATCACTATTGATATCGACACATGGGACTGGAAAACTTTAGAGAAGTTTGACCATTGCTCCACTGTTTTTGCACGAAAAAAACCGCTTGTATGGAGGGAAAATAGGGCCTGATAACACTGGCACAACGGCATGCAGGCGTTTCGCAGGGACCCGTGCCCCCGCCCGCGACAGGGGCTTGCACAAGCGGCACGCGGAGAGAGGACATACTATATATAGTGATATCGCTGCTGTGCATGAAGGGAACCGTACGCCCGAGTATGCTCCATCGCTGACGAACCGTCGGGCTGTCAGAAGGTATACCAGAACGTCATCTCCGCGTCCCACCGATCGGGCAGCCCTTCCTTCTTGGTCAGCTTGAGCCTCTCGCACTTGAGGTTGACGTACATCGACTGGATAGTCGAGAGGAAGTCGGCCGCTTGGACGATGCCCACATTGGTCAGCGTCACCTGGGCGTTCTGAGTCTTCTTGTTATTCACCGTCTGGGGGGGGCTGGTCGTCTGGTTGTAGCTGGTCGAAGGGATTTTGCACAGGTTGGCCACCCGGTCGAAGGCTTTGGCGTACTGGAACTCCAGGGATACCTCCGGGCCAGTGTTGCCGGTCAGCCGTTCCGGATCGTATTTGAGGATATCCAGGATGCAGCCCTGTCCCTCCAGGCACAGGGCATGGTCAGCGAGTGAGTTGCGCTCGGCTTTCGGCAGATACACGGCCCAGACCAGCAGTGGCCACGCTGCCACCAGGATCGGGGCAAGCAAGTAATATAGCATCGGGTTCTTATAGATCTCTCGCATGCCTAACTCCTTTCCGGCTGCTTTTCCGGCTCCAGCGTCATATCGAAATTGTCCCGGTCACCTTCATGCGTGAGGCGGTTGTCCTGGAGTTTCAGACCGACTTTCTTCATGGCGTCAAATACGCCGTTGATCGTGTTGCTGCGGCTGGAGGTGCTGCCGTTGACGTGGATGTTCTTGGCATTGACCGTGATCGTATCGATGCGCAGGTCCGTCTTCGCGGCGCAAGTGCTCAGCGCCTCCAGAACGAGCTTCAGCTTGCCCGACAATGATTCCTGGGCCGCCCCCTCGATGATCCCCTTCTCGATCTTGAGGTTCTTAAGATCTTTTTTCAGGTCATCCACGGCCTTCTTGATTGTGTTGGGCATCGCGGTCTTCCCGAGCGTCACGGCCAGGTAGTCGGGCTCCAGCTTCGAGCGCAGGGCGACCCGAGTCTGATCCACCCTCAGCAGGTGAGTCTGGAAGTACACGCCGACGGCAAGCAGCAGGATCGTCGCCGCGATGCTGAGGAACTTCAGGGCGAAGTTCATGCGGAGCTTCTTGCCCTCGTACGGCATATGATCGGTGCGGAAGTTGAAGTTCCTGTCGTCGGCCGAAAGGGCCATGGCCGCTCCACAGGCCAACGCAAAATCCACCGCGTTCGCACAGCCGGCGATATCGCCGAGCTGGACCTTGCCAAGCTCCGTCAGGCTGCAAGCCGTCACAGGCAGGCCCACGTCTTTCGCGAGGTGCTCTGCCCGGACCTGCCCCTGTGCGTCGAACACGCGCAGGTGGTCGACCGGGCCCATGCTCTCCGCCAAAGCCTTCGTGATCAGGACCTCCCTGGCCAGCAGTTGCTCCCGGTTCTGAGCGGTCGTGACGGGGAAGGCCCGCATCGTGGATACCTCCGACGGCTTGGAGAACCCGAGCAGATAACCGCGAGAATCTGACAGGAGGCCGTATAACGGCCTGTGCTCGGATGACGCATCGCGTGCCTCGCACGCCCCGAGGTAGCGGGACAGACAGGAAATATCCGGCTCCACCGTCATGGGATCGATGCCGACGCCCTGCAGCGCCAGGAGAATCTCCGACAGCGCTTCCCGCCGCACGGTGAACACGTCGAGGTTTGATCCGCTATCGTCGCTCGAAATAATCCGGAATGCCACGGCCACGTCGGCGATGTCCGTAGCCAGGGCTTCCTCCGTATCGAACCGCACGGTCGCGGCGATCTTCCGGGCGTCGCTGAACTCGCTGTGCACGGAGTGCTGCATGAACATGGCACAATCCAGGGCCACCGCCGCATCGGCGAACTTGGCGCCGTGCGAGGAACATGCCTCGGAGATCCGCTCAGCCAGCCGCTGCGGGGTCCGCTCCTGCTGATCCTCGATGGAAACCGAGAAGCAGCAAAGCGCCTTCCTGTCCCGGCCCTGCCCGGCCAGGAAGACCAGCGTCGCCCGGTCTTGTCTGAGGTAAATTCCTAAATGATTATGAGACTCCACTCTCAATCATCTCCAAAAACGGCCAGATACCTTCCCTATTAGTCGGAAACTATGCCAATCTGCTTAACCTTGTCCCCCTCTTTCGTGACGGCCGCCAGGATGGTCACCTTGGCGACTCCGCTGGTCGCCGTGATCCTGATCGTGAACGTGGTGCTCGCCGTCGTGATGAGATCCTTGCACTTGTCGATGGCGTCGGGGTACCGAAGGATTCCCTTCTTCACGTCGTCGACGTTTGCGAACGGCGTCACGCGCCTCAGTCGTATGATCTCTGCGGCGATCTTCGGCGCGTCGGCCACGCTGCCGAACGTAAAGAGCGCTTCGAGAACTTGCCTGGGAGCCGAGTTGACGTTGACTTGTCGGGTGGCCCACAGGCTCAGGTACTTCATCGCCGATTCATTCCGCGTGTCACTGACAATGCTCGGGCGGTGCAGAAGATCGGTATCAACCATCGAGCTGTGGAAGAGTTTCCCATAGTCGATATTTTGCTGCTCTACGGGATCGGCCGGAGCAGCGGCTTTCTTGGGGGCCGCGCGCCGTGTATCCGTCCGGGCGGGCGTGGACTTGCTTCGCAGGCTCGCCGGCGGCTCCGGAGCGGCGGCGGCCTGGGGCTTGTACGCGAGCTTGAACGGCCGGACCTGGTCGAGCTTGGCAAGTTCCTCACGCATCCCGTCGATCTCGTTCTTGCTGTATCCCATCCATTCGCAGAACGTCACAAAGCTCACCCCGGCGACGGTCTTCCAGGGCTCCTCGTCGAGCAGCGCCCAGCCCAAAGGATACTTGGCGTTCTCGTCTTCGATCTCGATCTTCACCTTCGCGGAGCCGATTTCGCAGTCGACAGGCTGAGTCACCAGCGGCCAGGGCGGGCCGTACGGACCGGGAATCGACGGCAACGACGTCTTGGAGGCATTGAGATCGTTTACGTCATTGACGTCGCTCACGCTGTTGACGTCGTTCGCGTCCCGGAGCTTGCGAGTGTTTTTGAGCTTGGCGGCCTTCTGAGTCTTGTCCGACTTCTTGCTCTTGTCAGCCTCCTTGCGGTTCTTCATGGCATCGGCTTTGCTGATCCCGTCGGTTTCCTTCGCCATCTTCTTCCGGTCGGCCTTCCGCTTTTTGTCGGTAGTGCCTTTTTTGTCGGCATTCTGCTTTGACTTCGTATCGCTGACGTTATTGCTGTCGGTATTGCTTGCGGCATCGTTGCCGGTCAGCGCGAGGTCCGCCGCATACTGAGCCAGGAATTGCTGGTACTCCAGCTCGCTCATGGCGAAGATGTCAGAGAAATCCGGCTCATTGGGACGGCTGATGAGCTTGGGATCGAGAGTCGGGATCGAGGCGATCGCCGACTTCAGCGCCGACGCGCACGCGTACCGGGCCTGACAGTAATCGATGACGTACTGGTCCCGGTGACGGCGCGCCGCCACCCGCGCGGTCAACGTATAACCGAGCGTCGCCAGGATCACCAGAATCACCAGGGTGATCAGCAGGATCACCCCCGGCGGATTCCTACGGCAATCTTCCCGTCCTCGGGGCGGACGATCTGCTTGTCGTCGAGGGCATTCTCTCATTGGTCTTTCGAGTCGTTTGGTCACTGGTTGCCGGAGTCGGACGCGCCGTCGTCTTGCCGGTGGTACGTGTACTGGCCTTCTGAGATGTCCGGTCGCCGGTCTTCCCGGTGTTGTCCGACGTCTGCTCCCCGGCAGGTGCATTCGGCTCTGCACCCTCCGCGGCCGTGGCCGATGCGATGAACCTGATCTTCCTGGTTTTGTCGATGGCGATCGTCCGGCTGATCTTCTCCGGGTCGTCCACATCGAAGGTGCCGCCCACCGTCTCAAAGGGCTGGGCGAACGAGATCGTGACTTTCACGCCCGGGGGCAGGGCCGTGTCCGACCACTGATCCACGAAACCATCCCCCTTGGGGACCTCGATCTGGAAGAACGTGACACCGCGGCAGATCGGGACCAGCGGGTAGTTCTTCTCCCAGTCCTCACGCTTGCGGTCGAGGAGCTGATCCTCGGAGTTGATCCCCTCGTGACCGCGATAGATGACCAAGCCGCCGGAATTTTCGTAATCGTATCCGGCCCGCCACGTGATTTCCTCGAACGTCTGCTCCTGATTCTTGCTGTCGCGCAGCGTCCGGCGGATGACCAACTGGGCCCGGGCGTATTTGTTGTCGGGCCCGTTCTTGATCTGAATGGTGACCCCCGGCTCGGTCCCGAGGATGCGGTCGAGGTCCTCCTCGATAGACTGGAAGACCTCGGCGGCCAGCGCGGGACTATCGATCTTGCGCAGCACCGCATCGGCCGCGTCGTTCATCCTGCCGTAGACCGTCAGGATCGCCGTCAGGACCATGGCGCCGATGACGAGCGCCACGAGCATCTCTCCGAGGGAGAACCCCGGCGGATATCCGGATTGTCGCAACGGCTTGTGCATAAGGCATTCCATGACCCGACCTGCCTACCTCTTCTTCTTGTTTTGCAGCAGCTTCATCGCGTCGCCGACACTCGTCTTGTCCAACTGCTCCTGGGGCAGACCCGTCAGGCGGTCCTTCCCGTCGGAGCCTTGCAGCGTATTGGCATTCTCGCCCTTGTCGCCCTCCTGCAGCTTCAGCGACTTGGCGAGTTCCTCGATGGACTTGACCTGCAGGGCCTTTTCCGCCCCGGTCGGCTTGCCGTCGCTTCGGATAAAGACATCGAGGTTGTGCTTGAGGAAGGTGCCGTCGTCCATCGTCACCAGCCCTGCGTCCATCCATTTCTGGATGGTTTCGACATCGACATCGGCGTACTGGGCCGCCTCCTCGGGGGTCTTGAGGACCTGGTCTGCGGTCAGCTCCTCGATGCTCTGCGGCTGGCCTTCGAGCTGGTTCGCCTGCTGGTCCGTCAGGTCCGTGATCCAATGCTCCAGCTTGATCGTCTGCTTCTGGCCCGCCGAATCCGTGTATTCCGCCGAGCAGACCGCACGGATCCACATCTTCTGTGTCACCGGCTCCGAGAAGGCCTCCACCTGCGTCTGCCACGAGACATCCGGATAGACATCGCTCCTGCCGTATTCGACAGTCTCTGTGACGGAATCCGAAGCAAGGACATGCTCCATGTTCTCCCGGGCCAACTGGAACGCCTCCATCCGCAGCGAGGAGTCCGCCGCCGAGACCACGCATTGATCGATCACAAGCACGACGCTGGAGCAGACAAATGCCAGAATCACGAGGGCCGCCAGGACCTCAACGAGCATGACGCCGGCGCGGACGGGCCGTGTCCGGCGCTCGCTTCCTGTCGTCTTGTTCAGCCTGATATCGTGCATCTTTTCTCACCGGCGACAACGCGCCGACGTTTCAGAGGAACGGCACTTCCTCTTTCCCTTTTGGAGTTAGCAGGGTGGGGTCGCCATCAACCACGTCCACGATCGGGACGATTCGGCCAACGACCACCGTATGAGGCTGATCGTCCTCATCGTGGAAGACGATCTTGCCCCCGTAGTGCCAGCCCGCGTGCCCCGCCCGGAACTTGGCCTTCCCCTCGTTGGTGAACGTGCCGTCATCGTATTCCACGTAGGCGATGCGGCAATTCTGCCCGAACTGGCCCTGCGTGATGATTTCCTCGTCCAGCACGTCGGCCAGATTCGAGGAGGAGATCTCCCGCAGCAGGAAGGTCTGCTCGCCCAGATCGATGATGATCTCGTAGCGCCGATTGCTCTCGGCAGCCGCCGAAGCGGCCATCTGCATCGCCGAGACGAACTCCTGCACACCGGCCCTGAACCGGCTTCTCTGCAGCACGCCGAAGAAGTTGACCTGCACCATGAGCACAAACAGCCCGAGGAGAGAGACGATGAGGATCATCTCCACAAGCACGAAGGCCCGCGGGGGTGTATGGACCGCCTGCGGAGCCCCCGACCGGCGCTGGGCCGGGATGCTGCCATTGGCATCGGGACCGGCGCGATCAGGGATCGGTGCTGAGCAGGTCTGTGTCGTAGCCCTCGCCGCCTTCCTGGCCGTCGGCCCCGAGGCTCTTGACCACAAATGGCTTGCCGCTTTCCGGCTGCAGCTCGTAGATGAACTCGTGACCCCAACCATCGGTGGGGACCTTCGTCGTATCCAGGTAGCCGCCGGTCGGCCAGACCGTGACGTCCGTAGGCTGCTCGATCAGCGCCCGCAGGCCCTCATCCTCGGTCGGGAATCGGCCCGTGTCCATCTTGAACTGATTCACGAGGCTCTGCAGAGACTTCAGGCTGGCCCTGGTGGTGATCACTCTGGCCCGGTCCGTGTGCCCGACGAAATTGCCCACGACCACGGCGAACAGCAGGCCGAGGATGATCAGCACCGCCATCAGCTCGACCATCGTAAAACCACGTCGCGTGTGCCGCTTCCAGTTCTCCTTCATAGTCCATCACTCCTACAATGCCTAAAATTTCACTGCGGAAATCCGCAAAATGGGCAGGATGGTCGCATAGGCGATGACGCCGACGACCGTCGCCATGAAGATGATGATGACCGGCTCGACGGCGGCGCTGAGACGCTCGATGACCACGTCCGTCGAGGATTCGAGGTTTTCGCTGATGCTCTTGAGCATGGTTTCGAGCTCGCCGCTCTTCTCGCCGACGGACACCATGTGGGCGATGGCCGGATCGATCACGCCGCTGTCACGAAGAGGGGTCGCGATGTCCGCCCCCGCCAGAATGCGCTCGCGGGCCTGCTGAACCGCCCGCCTCATCAGCGTATTGCCCGTCGTCTCGGCCACGACCCGCAGCGACTCGGCCATCGACAGGCCCGAGCCGATCAGCGTCGAAAGCGTCGAGGCAAACCGGGCCACAACCCGCTGCTTGATCAGCGGGCCGAACATCGGCAGCGACAGCAGGAATTTGTCTCTCAGGTACGCGCCCCGCTCCGTCTTGAAGAAGCGTTTGAGCCCCCAGACGAGCAGGAAAATGACTCCCAGGAGAACCAGCACCCGCCAGCTCGTCAGCACGTGGCTGAAACCCATCAACTGCCGGGTGATCCAGGGCAGCTCCTGCCCCGTCCGCGCGATCTGCTCGCCGATCTTCGGAATCACCTTGGTCGTCAGGATCAGCACGGCGACGAAACAGAAACAGATCAGGACGATCGGGTAGATCATCGCCGTCAGGATCTTCGCCTCGACGCGCTGGCGCTTCTCCATGAAGCTGGAGATGGTCTGCAAGCTGCCGCCCAGCGTGCCGGTGACTTCGCCGACCCGGACCATGGCCACGTAGATCACGTCGAAGAAGTCGTCGTAGTCCTTCATCGCATCGGTGAGCGACTCGCCGGTCACGACGCGGTCGCGGATCTCCGTCAGCGCGTTGCGGAACCGCGGGTCCGCGCTTTGCATCATGAGCACGGAAAGCGACTCGGTCAGCTTGATCCCGGAGTTCAGCAGGGTGGCCAGTTGCTTGGTGAAATCGATGATCTGATTTTTGCCGGCCCGGCGGAATACGGAGAGGAATGCATGCTTGCCCTCGGCGGCGGAGGTGACTTCGGAGATGGATGAAGGATGGACATTGCGCGTCCGCAACTGCTTGCGCGCGGCGAAAGGGCTCTCGGCGGTGATCGTCCCTTTCGTCTTCTTGCCGCCGGCGGTTATCGCCGTATATTCATACCTCGGCATAATGACATCCGAATCTTACACGACATCCGACTGCGTCACCCGCAGGACCTCGGCGACCGTGGTGATCCCTGCCAGGACCTTCCGGGCCCCGTCCATCCGCAGGGTCTGCATTCCCGCCCGGAGGGCGATCTTCTTAATTGTACCAGCGGTGGCTCTCGTGTATATAAGGTCCTGTACTTCCTCATTGATCAGCATCAGCTCGTAGATGCCGGTCCGCCCGCGATAGCCCGTCTTGAAGCAGCGATCGCAACCGGCGCCCACGTAGAACTTGCAGTCCGTGTGGCCCTCCAGGGAGCCCAGGCCAAGCTCTTCGAGCTGGCGCGCGGTAGGCTCGGAGGGCCGGCAGCAGTCGGGGCAGATTCTTCGCACCAGTCGCTGGGCCATTATGGCGATCAGGGAGGAGCTGACGAGGTACGGCTCGACGCCCAGGTCCAGCAATCGGCTCACGGCGCCGGCCGAGTCGTTCGTGTGCAGCGTGCTGAAGACCAGGTGCCCGGTCAACGAGGACTGGATGGCCATGCGGGCCGTCTCCACGTCGCGGACCTCGCCCACCATGATCACGTCCGGGTCCTGCCGCAGCACGTGCCGCAGCGAGGTCGCAAACGTCATGCCCTTCTTGCTGGCCACCTGAATCTGGCTGATCCCCGTGAGCTGATACTCGATGGGGTCTTCGATCGTGATGACGTTCTTCTCCGCCGAATTGATCCGGTTCAGACAGGCGTAGAGGGTCGTGCTCTTGCCGCTGCCGGTGGGCCCGGTGACGAAGATCACGCCGTGCGCGCGGTTCAGCAGGGAATCGAGCCTGGCCAGATCGTCGTCCCACAGCCCCAGCTCGTTCAGGGCGAACACCCCGGTGCTCTTGTCGAGAATACGCAGGACGCACCGCTCGCCGAAACTGGTCGGCACCGTGCTGACGCGCAGGTCCACCTCGCGCTGTCCGAGCCGGACGCTGGACCGGCCGTCCTGCGGCAGTCGCCGCTCCGCAATGTCCATTCCCGCCATCACCTTGATACGCGAGATGATCAGAGGCAGGATGTTGCGGTTGAGACTGAGAACGTCGTAGAGAATGCCGTCAACCCGGTAGCGGATCTGGGTCTTCGTTTCGTAGGGATGGACGTGAACGTCGCTGGCCCTCAGTTGCAGCGCGCGGAACAGGATATCGTTGACCAGTCGGATGACGGGGGGCCGGTTCACCACGTCCAGCAGGTCGTCGGAAGCCGTCACCTCATCGACCAACTGGTCGAGGTTCTGGGAATCCAGCTCTTCGGCGACCTCCTCGATGACCGTATTGCGCTGCTCGTAGGCCGAGTCGATGACCGACGTGATGGTGGCCCGCGTGGACAGGGCGGGCTTGACGGCCATGTGGGTCATCTTAGAGACGTTGTCCAGCGCGTTGGTATCCAGCGGCCGCGACAGAACGACGGTCAGCTCGCCGTCCTCCTTCTCGCTTTTGATGCCGATCAGGGAGTGGTGCTGAGCGTACACGGCCGGCACCGCCTGAATGAATTCCGGGGGAACGGACCGGTCGGAAATCTCCGGCAGATAGCTCCAGCGCAGCGCCTCGGCAAAGAGCTTCAACACCGCCTCTTCCGTGAAGTACGGACACGAGAGCAGGACCTCATCGAGCCGGCCCCGGCCCTTGCTCTCCTCCAGGAACCTGGCGAGTTGCTCGGGATCGACCAGCTCCGTCTTCTTCGCCGTCTGTATCAGCAAGTCCTTCATAGGTCAACATCTTCCAAGACCACACATCAGTCCGCGTCGAGCACCTTGGGCGGACGGATCGCCTTCGACTTGACGCCCGGCCAGTCCTGGTAGTTCTGGAATTCCAGCTCGTGCTTCTCGAAGGCCGTGCGGTTCTTCTCCGACAGTTTCTCGAGATCTTCCATGCCGCCGGTCAGGGATGCGGCAGGCCGGATGATCTCTGCCTTCACGAACACATACAGCTTGCTTTCCGTGTTGGCGTTGTTCACTGATCGGAACAGGGTGCCGATGAGCGGGATATCGCCCAGAAGCGGCACTTTCGACCCGCCTTTGTGCTGATTCAGCTTGATCATTCCGCCGAGGATGATCGTGCTTCCATCGGGCACCGTCACGGCGGTCTTCACCGAGCTCTCCGTCTTGTTCGGAGGTCTGTCGACGCTCGCGGTCTCGCGGAAGTCGGACCGCGTCAGCTCGATGACCAGGCGAAGCAGGTCGCCCTCGCTGATGTGAGGCGTGATGTTCATCTCGATGCCAGCCTGGTATTCCTGGAAGTCCTTGGACGTCTGGACCAGCGTCGTCTGATTGCCCGCGGCCCCCGAATTAACCGGGATGGCCGAGGTCTTCTCGATGTACGTGATGTCGGCGGTCTTGATATTGCCAAGCTCGTTGTCGTTGACGAGCAGCTTCGGCTTGGCCAGGACGCGCCCGTAGTTCTTCGACTGCATGGCGGTCAGCAGAGCGTTGATATGTCGGTCTCCGTAGAAGGCCGTGCCCTGGCCACTGTCGGACTGGAGGTCGATGAAGCGGTCTCGGCCGGTCGTGTTCAGCTTGTTAATAATGTCCGACGACGTGATGGCGCCGGCTCCGGTTGCACCGCCGGGGATGATCGTCCCCGTGATACCGGACGTGGCCGTCAGGTTGGGGATGCTTTGAATCAGGTTCAAGTCGTAATTGAACGCGTCGGTCTTGGTGACCTCCACAAGCGTCACGTCGATCAGGACCTGCGGCCGTCGCTTGTCCAACTGCTTGACCAGGCTCTGAATCCACTCCTGGTTCTTCTTGCTGGCGTAGACGACCAGCGAATACGTGTTCGGGTCGGGGACGATCTTGATCTTCTCTTCCTTGCTGATGACCGTCTTCTCGATCTTGCCTTCCTTGTTCTTCTCCTCCATCGTCTCCTGGATCAGGCTCTGGAGCACCTCGGCGAGGTGATCGGGGGTTGAGTTTTCGAGCGGGTAGATCTTGTACGGAATTTCGCCCACGTCCATCTCGCTATCGACGTACTCGATGATGCTGGCAATCTTTGCGTGCTGCTCGAGGGTGGCGTTCACCAGGAGCGAGTTGGTGGATTCGACGACCACGACCTGCGGCTCGCCGACGACTCCGCTCTCGGTCACTTCGACGGCCGGGGTTTCCGGAGTCGGCGAGGTGGGCCTCGGCGTCGCGGTCGCTGTCGGGCCTGTGATTCGCGACTGGCTGGGGTTTCTGTTTTGGCCGAGAGTTGCGGACTCGGGCAGCTTGCTGATGACGCCCAATTCCTGCAGCTTCTTGGCGACCTCGTCGGCGTCCACGTGCTTGATTCGGTAGAGCTCCAGCGTGCGCAATTCCTGCTGCTCGACGTCGAGGGTTTCCACGAGCTGGTTGACGACATCCAACTGCGCTTTGATGCCGATCATCAGAATGCGGTTGGTGCGCTCGTCGGCGTCGAGGTATACGCCGGGCTTCGCCTCGGCCATGGGGGGACGCCCCGGCACCGTCGGACCCCGGGCCGCAGCCGCAGCCGCGGTTGCCGCTCTGATTCGGGCCATCCGGGCTTTCCACGCCACGTCCGTCTCACCTGGAAGTCGGGCCGCGGCGGCAGTCGTAGCCTCCGCCTCGCCGACGGTCACCGTCACGCTCTCAAGCTGCTCGGCCAGCGCCTTGACCTTCTCGGCCAGCGATTGCGCCATCGTGTACCTCAACTGCTTGAACCTGAACAGGCGGGGCTCGCCGGGCTTGTCCACCAGGCTCAGGAGCTGCTCGATTCGCGCCATGCGGTGCGCGTATGCGGTGACGATCAGCGTCTTGCTCTCCGCGACGGAGGTCACCCTCTCCGACAGACCCATCTGCTGAAGGAGGTTGTCCGCGCTGACCGTGTCGATGTACTTGAGATTGAAGACGCGGCTGACCACCGAGTCGCCTGCATCCACCGTCCGGCATTCGGGACTCACCAACTCGGGATCGATGTTCATGATCTCCGCTTTCGGCACGATCTTGACGATGTTGTCCTTGTGCCGGGTCATGACCAGCTCTTTGAATTGAAGCACGGACTCCAGCAGCAGGTACAGGTCCTTGACTCTCATCTGCCCCTGGAGGTTTCCGTTCAGCTTCACCGTCACGTCGCCTGTGACCTTTGCCGGATCGTAGACATAACTGAGGTTCAGATACTTGCCCACGAGGTCCAGCAGTTGAATCACCGGCAGTTTTTCCGGCAAGGTCAGGTTGATGACGCGATCGCCATTGGGGAACTCACCGGGCTCGTACAGTGCAGGGGCCGACGTCGGTTGTGCCGACGGACTGGCCGCTTTCACTTCGGAGGCCGCCGTCTTGGTCTCAGGAGCCGTCGTCTTGGCCTCCGGAGCTGTGATTTTGATCTCGGGAGCCGTGATCTTGGCATCGGGGGCCGGGGCTGCGAGCGGAGAGCCGGACTCCGGGCTTTTCCCCGCTTCGGGGGGCACGATTTGTCCCGGCTTCAGAGCCGGCTGCTCAACAGGGGCAGGCTTGGCAGGCTCCGGCGTCCCAGGCGTATTCTCCGGAGTCGTTTGCGGCACGTTGGGCTCGCTCGGCGCGGCGCTCTCCGTATTGGATTGTCCCAACAGAGATGAGCTTTGTGCCGGGGCGGGCTCAGGAACCGGGGCCGGGACGGGCGGCGTTTGAGGAGGCGTCACCGGCGTGCCCGGCTGCGTCTCCGCGGCCGTTGCCGGCGTCTCGGGCTGCGTCTGCGTCTGAGACGTCGATGTGTCAGGCGGCGCCTTCGTGTCGGATGTCGGGACAGCAGCCGGCGTTTCGGCGACCGGCGCGGATTGGTGCTTGGCCTGGGCCTCGATGGCGCGCTGCCGCAGTTGCCGCAGCCTCTCCTCCATGTCCTTGGGCATTACAGTCTGCCCCGGTCGATCCGCTCCGGGTTGCGCTGAATGAATCTTCTCCGGCTGCTGAGACTTCTCGCCGGCGGATGGTCCGCCCATGTCCGCTGCCTGCACAGTGGGAGCAGCCGCTCCCGCCCGCGCATACTGGGCGCTCTCTTTCCGCTGTTTGAGAACATCCGGTCCCAGCTCGATGGCAAGCCTGATGTCCTGAAGCTGAAAGAGCGGGGCGATGGCCCAGACGACCCCGCCGTGCGTATCGATGATTGCTTTGACCTTGCTCGTGCTGTGAGGGGGATTGGCAAAGGTCCCGATGACCATGTTGCCCACGGCATCTGCGATCCGATCTCTGGACGGCAATTTGTCGGCCGACGTCGCCGGCCCAAGCCGCTGGATGCTGTACTCCTCGGTGGAATCCACGATCCCTAAGACCGTGACGACCTTGCGAAGCTCGCCCGCCTCCGCTGTCACCAGAAGGGAATTGGTCCCCGGCATTCGGGAGACCGTCCCGATGCCAAGCTGAGCGAGCAGCTCTTTGCCCCGTTCAGGCGAGATGTGCGCCAGCGAGACCATCTTGTAGTCCACCGTGCCTGAAGGAGCACTCCAATCGAGCGCAAACAGAGGCCCGCCGCCATAACAGACAATGCCAAGGAAGATCGCAGCCAGCGCCGCATAGCGCCTCTGGGGGGACAAATGCCGTTCCGTCATTGCTTGTTACCTCGTTCTAAGTCACCCATGCCAATACGTCAAAAGATGCATCTACCTACTAACATCAGACAACGCGTGGCGGCAAAAGTTCCCGTCCCGCCCAGAAAAAGGCGACTTTCAGCACTGGCAAAAAGTGCCATCGTGCCGTTGGCGGGATCTCGCTGTTTTTCAGGACCTTTGCGAGGGGATCGCAGAAAAAGGAATGGTTCGCGTCTTATAATTTGCGCATGTGAAGACGGCCGGGGCAAATCAGGCCTGGAATACTCGACGGATGGAAATGTGATGGCTCCGATGAATTCCGAACGACCGCGAGGACGGCAGCACGGGCAGGAGCAGGCAGCCTGGAACATCCGATCACTGCTTCGAGGAGCGAGGCAGATTTGCACGCCGCAGGAGGTCGCGACGCTTCGCCGCGGCAGGATCTTCTTTCGTCCGGTTCAACTGCTTGCCCAGATCGTCCAGTTTGTTCGCCTCTTCGGGACTGACGCGTGACGCCTTGAACTCGGAGATCATCTGGCTGATCGCATTGGCGTCCGGAACGGCCGTGTTGGAGTCGTTTCCACCGGCTTTGGGACTTTTGCCCAGTTCCTTGATCCTTCGCGCCAGATCGCTCATGCTCTCTTCTTCCCGGGGGCTCAGACGCGACAAGGCTGAAGGACTCACGGCGGCAGCCGCACGACTGGCCAGTTCAGATCGCAGATTGGCGCTGGCTGCGGGGACCGGCCCGCCAGTCCCGGGCACCGTTGCAGCCGGAGATGCCACACCCGACTCCAGGATGCTCGCCGTATCTGGAGGCATCTCCACCGGCATTTCGCTCTTTGTCTGGCCCTCCAAACAGACGATTGAGCCGCTCTTTATCTCTTTCACGACCTGATGGCCTATCGCACTGCCCGCCTGGACCCACATATATGTGTTGTCGGGCAGGTGGATGTAGGCAAAGCTGTTCTTGGGATCCGTTGGCGAGTAGCTGATGCCAAAAACATCGAATTTCGCTGATATCGGCGGGCCCTTTGGAACCTGTTGCCCAGGAGGCTTGGGTGCGTTCGGCGTCGCCGTGGCTTCTACGCGCGGATTCAAAATATCGGCCAGGGCCTTCGCCTGTTTCACCAGAGGAGAGACCTTGTCCTGCGTGTCCGGCGTCGCATCGCCCTTGCGCTCGTTGAATCGCTCGACCGCACTCGGCGCGTTCAGGAATATCTCCGCTTTGTGGTCCGCCCAGACGCCCAGACGAAGATGAGGGATCGGCCACCGGACCGACGCCAGCACAAGGCCCGCAAAAACCACCACGCCAACAGCAATAACGCGAAGCAACTGAACCATAGGCAGCTTTACCTTCTGTAGCTTTTGACACTACCGGCTGCCTACGGTTCCCGCCAATGCACAATTTTTTTCATATACTCCTCCTGGTGGCCGGCGAATCCGCCGCTGTGCTCCGGGGTGTGGCAATTCAGACAGGTCATTTTCGGCTCCCGGGTCTGAGCCTGTCCGGCCGTCTGCACGTGCTCGGAACCGGGCCCGTGGCAATCTTCACAGCCAACATCCTTCAGATGCGGCGTCTGCTCCTCCGTAACGAAGCCGCTTTCATACTCCATGCCCACTACGTGGCAGATCGTACACTCCGGATCGCGGTCCGAGCCGACCTTTTTGAGCGTCGCCAGGGCCCCTGCATGAGCCTGGGTGGTCCACTTCTGATACTCATACCCGTGGCATTTCCCGCACGCTTTGGAACCCACATAGGCGAGATCCCCCGGCAGCGGGATTCGAGGGTACTTCTCCAGCAGATTACTGTCTTTGACAAGCTCTTGGTAATGCTGGTAAAGCTCGACTAGAGCTTTATCCTTTGCCAGCGTCTCAGCGACGGGGATTGAATCGAATTTCAGGGCCGCCCGTCCTGCCTGCTTGGGGACAGCGACAGCCAACCGGCCGACATAACGGCCAAATCGGCCGACGCAAAAGGCCAGCGGCCTTGCCCCCGGCTCACTCAGGAGCCGGGGCTCATCGGAATCGGAGGGGCATACCACGCAATCGACGACCGGCGGCATCGCAGCCAGGATATCCTGGGCCGTCCGACCGCCCGCATCCTCCACAATCAGGATATTGACGGCCTCCGTGCTGTTCTCGTCCGGGAAAAGGGCTGCAATTTCGGCCGCACCGCCGATCTCAGGGCCGAGTGCCGCGATATTGACCTCGACTACACGCCCTGCCATCGTGAAGCTCTTCGAAAAAGCACGAGGCAGGTTGGCACTCTGCCCGCCAGCGGTGACGATACGAAACGGCCGGTCGCCCTCAGCCAGCACACCAAGAGTCCCAGCCATTTTCATATCCTGGGAGTTCAGGTGGACCACGTCGTAGCCGAGCAGCCCGAACGCCTCAAGGAGGATGCGAAACTTGATCAGGTCCTGCTCGCGGTCGCTTTGGGTCAGGGCGCCGGTCTCGACGATCAGCCGATTCGGCCCGGGCAGGGTCGCCAAGAGACTCGCTCGCCTCTCAAGGCCGCCCAACTGGCCGCCGGAGCAGCCGCAGGGCCTCAGGGAGCCAAGCTCGCTCCCGGTAAACAGCACGACAATGCCCTCGGGGTCCGCCGCCGGCTCGTCACCCGCCGTCCGGACATCCTGGGACGGGCAGGACAAACTCAGGACCAATGCGTAAACCCCGATCGTTACGAGGGTTGCGCGCGCGATACCAGAGGCAGGCCTCGGATCGCGACTCCCAGCTTTGTCCCGCGAAGACATGAGGCATCAACTTCCCTGGGCGAGCCACCCCCGTAAATGGACCGTCAGCACCTGGCCGCCTTTGATCTTTATTTGCAGCGCGTCGGACACGACGTTGCGACTGTCCTGCGTGGTCGGCGGCACGATTTCCACCCGCAGGCGGTAACGCGTCCCGGCCACCTCACTCGCCGGCACGGACTTGTCGCCCGCCGCCGTGTCCTGCACCTTCTTGCTCTCGATGAGTTTTATTATTCCCTGCTGCGAGGAAACGGACTCAATCTCAAAGTCATCCCGGTAGTTGTTGATGATCCAGATGTCGCGCTGGACCGACTCACCGATCTTCAGGCTGGGCAGTATCAACTGCGCCGGGGTGACTGTGAACTCCGGCAGGACATCATACGAGATGCGCAGGTTCTTGCAGTCCGGATGGGTCAGATCGATGCTGATCTGGCCGCTGGTGTTCCTTCGGAGCTTCTCCATATCCGCCTTGGGCTTCAGGACGAACTCGGTGGCCTTTTGATCCGGGTTGAACTCGGCCGTCAGCGTGTTGGCGGTGGACCTGAAGCTGGTGATTGAGAACGGCTGACCATCGAGACTCTTGATCGTGATGTCGCTGCAGCCGGCGTTCTCCTTCTTGAGAAACAGGCTCAGCCGCTGCGGCTGGTGCTCGATTCGCAGGACAACGTTCGCCTTTATCATGAAATTCACAAAAGACTGGTTCGGATCGTTCGTCTGCAGGGTGAGCCTGCGCACGATCGGGCCCGGATAGGAGCCGCCGTGGAACTCAATCTCCACAGCGCCGCTCTCGCCGGGGACGTACTCCTGTCCGTCCTTGACGCCCCGGACCACCGATCCGCAGCAGGCGCCGACCTTGACGATTTTCAGGGGGGCGGTGCCGGTGCTCTTAAAGCCGAAACGGAGATTGTGTGTGGTGTCGGGCCCGATGTCGCCAAAATCCTGAAGGAGCTTTTCGACTTGGATCTTTGGCGTGCCCGCGACGGCCTGGGCTCCCGGCCCCTGCGGCTGCGGTTCCGGCGGCTTGGCCTGCCCAGGCATGCTCTCGGCCGGCTTATTCACATTGCCGGCCGCGACGGGCGCCATCTTTATGACCTTCTCGGCTGGCTTATCCGCTGTGCCGGTCGCAGCCGGCTCAGTCTTTACGACCTTCCCGGCCGGCTGAGTCTGGGCGGCCGCCGTGGCCGGTTGAGCAGGCGTCACCTTGGCCGCCGGCTCCTGCACAGCCGACGATTTCGTCCCCGAGGCCTCTTTCTGGCAGCCGGCCTGCGATAGAAGCAGCCCCACGCACGCCACTACGGACAAACCGACCGACAACGACAGTCCCCACCGGCGGGCAATGACCCGCTTCATCTCACGATTGTTAGCCATAACTGCAACTCCAACTCAAATTCAACACATGCACCATTGGCTTGTGGCTTCATTGTAGCGATATGCCACTTGGCAAGCAAGGACTTCGACGCCCTGCGAGCTGCTCAGGCACGGGTAGACGATGTGTGTTCGGAGGGATTGACCTCTTGGTTGTGCGCGCGCGTTCAGTCGAGCAGGCCGTTCAAGACCAGCAGCGCTTCCTGGCGCAGAGTCATCAGTTGGCGCAGGCTCTGCCTGGCCGTGACGAGTTCCTGGGCCGCCTTCTGTTTCGCCGCGCGCAGTGCGGCCAGCTTCACCTTGATCTGGTCCGCCGCCGCCGAATCGTTGCGCAGCAGCTCACGAAGCTCGCTGCTCGCCTTGTCCACCTCCGTCTTTGGCTGCTCGCTCCCCGCCCCCATCGGCGGCAGCGGATGCACCAGGTTATAGACCCTCTCGACCCGCGGCTTGACGACCTCCCACTCCCTGTCGGAGACGCCCACTGACTCCCAGCTTCTCGATGACTGCTTCGACGGCCTGGCGGCGGGAAGCTGGGTCCATCAGTTTTTTGAGGCCACCTCCCGGAGAATCGCGCTTTCCAGGGCTTGATCGGCCACGACCTTACGCAAGCGGGCATTCTCCTTCTGAAGACCCCGCAACTCCTTGACCATCTCCGGACTCATCCCCCCATACTTCTGACGCCAGCGATAGTAGGTCTGCTCCGAGACTTCGATCTCCTTACAAACTTCCGGGACGCTTTTGCCCTATCCGATCAGAACATCGACCTGCCGCAGCTTCGCTACGATCTGCGTACCCGTGTGTTGCTTCTTCATACCCGAGGTCTCCTTCAACCAGTACTGTCCCATTCCAACGGTCCGTGCCTGTTCCTGCCGTAATCCGCTTTCGCCGCCCTCACCCGAAGGGCCGCCAGGCCCATGGGGCGGCGAAAGAAAGGTGAAGGCAGGAACCTGCCGGGTCCCCCTTGAGCCGACCCTTCTACCGTTCAAACGTCCAGCACGCCACCTATACCTTCCGGAAACCTCTCATAACACATGGACCAATTTTCGGGGGCAAGACCAGTCGCGAGAAGCTAATGGACCAAGCGGCGGTGGGCAAGCGCTTTCGTCGGGCAATGGCACAAGTCCGGTAGCCAAATGTACTTACGATGAGACAATATATGCACCCTACGGGATGATTTTCTGCACCATACGCGGCTCTGTTAAAGCATACTCTCCGCGAGGTCCGCCCTGGTCTATCCGGGAACGACGCGCAGTGCAATAAACTCCTGAGAAAGCGGCCTTCGTCGTAGCCGGTGTTTCATCGGGAGGCCCCTTCCGTCGGCACGCCTTCGAGACCGGTGCTCTGCATGTCCTGATCCAGGTATTGCTTCACGCGAACCACAGGCGTTTGCTCGATCTGCATGAGCCCGCGGCGCGGCTGGTCCAGATCAAGAATGGTGTACACCGTTCCGCCGACGAGAAGCGTCAGCATGGCCGCCGCCAAGAGGCCCCGGTGTTTGCCCAGTCCGCCCGAATAGCCGACCGCGGTGGAAGCCGTAGCGGCGGTCCCAAAGAGCAGCATGAGGATGACGTCCGGAACACGGCCCTCATACGCGTTGACCCGCTTTTGGTGGATGGCTATTGCGTCGCTGAGCAAGGACACGAGGTCCTCCAGAGGTTTCGTCACGTGCCCATTTTGGATTTCCGCCCGGACCAATTCGCACATCCCGCGGTGCAGAACCTGGCCTTGTGCGGTTCGCCTGGCCAGTTCGTCGTCCGTGGGCCCGAGTTTCAGGGCCGCCACGTCCGCGAGGATCGCCACATACTGGCGCAGGAGTTGGCGGAATTGCGTGCCACACGGGTCCGGCAGAAACCGGCTCCGCAATTCCATCGCGGCCAGCACGTTGGCGTCTTCCTGGACCAGTTGCCGTCGTGTCTCGTAGCGCACATTGGACATGTTGAACGTGAACCCCAGAAGCAGCGCCAGCAGCCCGAGCATCGAGGCCTGCACCGCATTGAAATGCCCGCGACCGGTGTCACCCGTGCACGAATGCCTCCGCTGCCCGGCGAGGTAGCCGATCTCGGTAAATACCAGCATTGCTGCCATCAGGGCCAGGGTGAGGACCCACGAATCCTGTTGATGAAGCCAAGTCAGTTTCATGTCACGTCCGTTTCCGTGGTCACTGTGATGCCTTCCGCGTACCCGTGCCAATCCGGTCCATTGCCGGAAACGCGTGCGCACAGAACATCTTGAATCCCCGTCACAGGCAGTCAAGGCGGGGCTAGCCGGTGGGGGTGCAGATAATCCGGTCCTTCGGGCGCTCACACCAGCAGTCTGCAGTCAGGCTACAATCTCGTATGGCATTTGTCAAACCGAATCCGCGGAGATCGTGCGGGCAAGGCTCTAAGGAACTTGGCCGTTGATGGGACAATTTAGCAAGGCTGTCGGTCGGGCTCGGGCCATCAACCGGAGACAAGGAGAACAATTATCCGATCGGTGGGCTTCAAGTTCTTCTCTCAGAAGGCCCTACGGATTAGAATAGGACACCGCACATTGGAGTCTGGACACTTGCTGGAAAGGATCGTTGTGAAACTGACAATCGCAGTGAAACGAGCGGAGTCGGGCGCCGTCACTCTCACATTGCAGGGGCCCCTGGATGGAGAGACCTGTACGCTGTTGGACCGTGAGGTGGGCAGAGCCTTGACTGAGCCAACTTGTGCCATAATTCTCGACATGGCAGGCGTAGACTTCATCACGAGCGCGGGGATCGGAACCATCATGAAGGCCAAGACATCTCTGGCCAGGAAGAAGGCTGATCTGGCTATGATCGGTATGCAGCCGCAGGTCCAGAAGGCCTTCGAAATTATCCGCGTACTTCCGACGATGCAGGTCTTCCAAGGCCGGGCCGAACTCGACGAGTATCTGGGCAGAGTCCAGCGTCGGATGACCGGCCAGGAGGGGGACTGACCCCGCGCGAGCCATCATCTTCAGGCGGGAATGGATACCGACATGACAATACGCAGGAAACTGCTGTTGTTGCTCCTGGGCACGACGTTGACGCCCTTGATTGTGATCTCGGCCTTCCGCCAGATTGCCATAAGGCTGACAGGCCAGTGGTTGACCAACGGGACACAGGAGACGCTGGTGTCAAATACCGGCCTGCAGTTGCAGCAACTGCTCGAGAGCTGTACCGAGGTCTTTGCCCGGGAAGCCCAGCTCATGGATGCTCTGGTCCGGCGTCAGGCACGCGAAGCGGAATTCCGGTTGTCCCGGACGCCAGGGGATCGCCCCGCCCGACTACGAGACCGGAGGTCGTGTCTCCGATGTGCGCCGTGACGGCCCGATGGAAGCGCGGAACGAGAGATCGACCCCGGCCCAGGCTCACGAGGGCGGCGGGGTACCTATGGATTATCAGCGCCGGACCGTTTTTCTCCCGGAGGGCGTCTAAGAGAGCGAGACCGCCGCGGATAGGGAACGGCTGCGTGACATGGTTGCCGTCTATCGGGAAATCCATCGTCTGGGCCCCGCAGGGATACTCTGGCGGTACACCAGCATCGAGAACGGCCTGCACATGACTTATCCCGGTTCTGAGGGACAGCTCCCTTCCCAGACCTACGATCCCCGAAAACAGCCGTGGTGTCTCCGGGCGCGAGCGGCCAACAATGTGGTCCGCATGGGGCCCCTCGTCGACGCCGCCACGGGAAAAGTGACTATCACCATTGCCGCCCCGCTGCACCACGCGGATGGCTCATTCGCTGGTGTGACAGCGATAGACCCAACCATCCCGGACATCCTTGCGGATATGAGACTGGCCGAACGATGGGCCGCCGGCACCGAGGAAATGCGGGTGGCAATCGACCCGCGCTCCGATCCCTGCGAGCCAAGGGTCATCGTGGTATTGCGGAGTCGCAATGCGGATTCCGGTGGCGACTGGCAGCGGCAAATCCAATTCGAGGAACTCCAGTCGAGAGACGCTTCGCAATTCCGAGCGATGGCCGGCGACTTTCAAGCCGGACGGCCGGGCGTACGGAGGAGGAACTACCAGGAACGTTCATGTCTCTGGGCCTACGGCCGATCTGGGGCCAGGTAAGGTCGGCATCGTTGTTGGAGATGTCTCCGGGCATGGGATTGACGCCGCCCTGCTGATGACAGCCGCCAGAGCTCACTCCGGGCGAACACCCGCCACCATGGCGCGGACCTCGTGAGGCTCTTTCACAAGACCAATCGCGATCTGGTCCGTGATACCGGCGACGACAAGCTCCTGACTCTGTTCTACGGGGTTGTGGGTGACCGGGACCGCTCGTTGACTTGCGTTTCCAGCGGGCACGATCCTGCCCTCTGGTACCATGCGGACACCGGCACGATCGAGGAGCTGCCTAACACCAGCATACTCCTCCGAGTTTTTGAGGATGCGACTTTCGCACAGGCCGGTCCGGTGTCCCTGAGAAGTGGGGATGTGGTTGTCGTCGGAACGGGCGGCATCTGGGAGGCGCAGGACGCCGGTGGAAACCTATTCGGCAAAGAGCGCCTGTACGAGATCGTGCGCAACGTCCACGGATCCGCGGAGGAAGTCTGCCGGACAGTCCTGAAAGCCGTCGGCGATTTCGTCGGTGCAGCCCCTCGGCAGGATGATGTCACCCTGGTCGTGCTCAGAGCCCTCGCGTCCAACGCTGACGCAAGCTCACACTCTATCTCGTGAGAGCCCCGGCCACGCCGTATCCGCGGGTCGAGGGCATTTCCGACGGTATGTCCGGACTCTCGCGTTTGACAGCAAGCGGCAACTCCTTTTCCGAGACGAGCCGATAGCCCTTCTGCTGCATGCACTCCTCTATGAATCGGCGCTCGTAATCGCCGATGCGTTTCAGGTCCGTTCGCTTGAGAAGCTCGGCCCGGCACGCAGTCCGGTCGGCCTTGCACTCGTTGAACGTCTTGCCTTCCTGGTACCAGTACTTCTCCCCGCATCCTGTGGCCAGCAGCAAGACGAGGCCGAGAACGCCGAACACAATACACATTCTCATCTGGGATCTCCCATTCGCCTTCATAGACGTTACTCCGGGACGCTCCAACGCGTCATCTCACCTGAACGATCGGCCTCATTTCAATCCCGCGGCGTTTCACACGGGTCACAGTCTCCTGTACCTCTGACGCAGGCGGACATCGTTTCAATCGCAGGTACAAGATGTAATATCGGACGCTTTGCCGCCGTTCCTTTAAGTCTTGTTGGACTGGGCTGTAAAATGCATTCCTGCCGGTCGGTTCCGATTGCGATTCCGGGGCGTTCGGCACAAGGCACCGATTACCCTGCACAAGCTCTACTTGGATGTTTACAGACCCTCTGGGCGACTATAGAATCCTGGTAGTCAGTGTGTTTGTCGCGGACACACGTCGTCATTCGCGTACGTAGCGGGCCGCTCCGATCACCAAAAGGACGCCCAAGGATTGAGGAGAGCACAATGAAGAATTGCATTTTGACAGCGGTTCTCGGGGTGATCACGATGGTAGCTTTTGCCCAACAAGTCTCGGCACAGACGGCTTCCCCCGCACCGGTCGGCACCGCGTCGTTACCGCTCGCCTGGCCGCGAACATTCGAAAAGGACGGGAATACCGTCGTGATCTACCAGCCGCAGGTGGACAGTTGGGATGATCGCCGCACAATCCATTTTCGAGCAGCGGTGTTCATCCGTAAGAAAGGGGATACGGACGGCAGTTATGCGGCCGTCACGGCCAGTGCGACGACCTGGGTGGATCAGCAGAATCGCACAGTCCTGATTGGACCCCGCCATTTGGACGATTTCCGGGTCCCGGGCGCCAAGCCTCAGGCTGTGGAGACACTCCGGAGGGTCATGCAGGACGTGTTGCCAGATGAACAGACGATAACGATCGAGCTGGACCGGTTGATCGCAGCGCTGGCGCTTGGCGAGCAACGTAAGGCGCGAGAGGCTGCAGTGAGCTTCGATCCACCCGTGATCTATGCCAGCCAGGTCCCGGCGATTCTGGTGACATTTGCCGGCAAGCCGCGGTACCAGAAGGTGCCCGGGCTCGATTGGATGTATTCCATCAACACCAATTGGGACTTGTTCTTCGACGCAGCGGCATCGGAATACGCTCTGCTTGCGAACGATTGCTGGCTGACGACGAAGGACCCGCTCAAAGGGCCATGGACCTTGGCGACGCGTCTGCCGCCCGCACTGTCGAAACTGCCCGTGGAAGATAACTGGAATGATGTTCGCGAGAACCTCGCCCTGAAGAAACCTCAGGTTGTACCTGCGGTGTTCACGTCCACGCTGCCCGCCGAATTGATTGTCACCGCCGGACCACCGCAGTTCGAGCCGATCAAGGCGACCCGCCTCATGCGCGTGTCGAATTCCGACAGCGAGCTCTTCTACCATGCAGCCGAGCAGCAGTATTACGTCCTGGCCGCAGGACGATGGTTCCGGGCGAAGGAGCTGGGCGGACCCTGGAAGGCCGCAACAAAGGACCTACCGTCGGATTTTGCCAGCATCCCCGACGATGACGAGAACGCCGCAGTACTCGCTTCGGTGCCAGGGACTCAACAGGCGGCAGAGGCTGTCGTTCAAGCCACGATCCCGCAAACAGCGGTCGTGAATCGCAAGGATGTGACCATATCCGTCGTTTATCAGGGGGACCCAAGGTTTGTCATCATCGAGGGTACGACCGTAGAGTATGCGACCAACACTCCCTACAGCGTGTTTCTGGTGGAGGGCAAATACTACTGCTGCCACGACGGCATATGGTTCATTTCTCCAGCGGCAACCGGGCCATGGGCGGTTGCCACCGTTGTGCCGGCCGTCATTTACACAATTCCGGCCACGCATCCCCTGCATAACGTGACTTATGTCTATGTGTACGACTCGACTCCAGAGACGGTTGTTGTCGGTGTAACTGGGGGATATTCCGGGCAATATGTGGCGGCCGGAGTGGTCCTATTCGGCGCCGGCATCATCACGGGAGCGATCCTTGCGGATGATGATGCTTGCTGGTACTATCATTACCACACGGCGTATTTCTCCTACGGATGCGGCGTATACTACAGTCACTATCACGGAGGATATTATTACGCGAACCGTGCCTATTGCGGCCCGTACGGCGGAGCCGGGTCTTGGGCCGTCTATAATCCGCAAACCGGTGGTTACGCACGCGGCGCGTACCGCTACGGCCCCCGTGGAACTGCCACCGCACGCGAGGCATACAATCCGTGGACCGGCAATTACGGGGCCCGGGTCAACGTCAATACGCCTTACGGCTCCTGGGGCCGGTCGGTCATCACGAACGGAGACGACTGGGTGAAGGCCGGTCACAGAACCGGTCCGAACGGCGGGGCCGCCGGGATTGTGACATCCGAAGGCACTGGCATCATTGCCGGCCGCGGACGTTACGGAGAGGGCACGGCGATCGCCAAGGATAAGGAAGGCGACGTGTACGTCGGCCATGATGGAAACATCTACAAGCGAGATGCCGATGGGAACTGGTCCAAGAGAGACAATGGGCAATGGGACCCCGTTCAAGATGCGACACCCACGCCACGCACGACGGCACGGAATGAGAGTACACGGCTGACAGAGGCGAACCAAAGCCTGGATCGGACGAAAACCGATCGCCCGGCAGGGAGTACCGGTACGACCGCCTCACCGACACAAGGACTCGCGAATAAGAAGGTCAATCCGCCGCAGACTGCGGCCCCGGGTTCTCGTCAGCCTCCGTCGATCGCTCAGGACCTGAGCTGGCAGGCCCAGTCACGCGACCGCGGCATGATTTCCACACAGGAGGCCCAGAAGTGGCGGGGCAACCCACCCTCGGCAAGGCCAAACCTGGGGGCAGGTGGGGTCAGGCCGCGAGTACGGTAGTCTCGAAATACCCTGGACAGGAACTTCAACGCATGGCTCTCATCGCAATCGCGTAGAATACGTCGCGCAGGCTTCCTTTCGTTGGGGCCGGCTGGAGCATACAGAGAGACACGGGGACAAGGAGATACGATCATGAAGAAGACGCGAGTGCTGCTGTTGATCACATCGGGACTGATCACGTTTGCCCAGGGTTGCACGGCACAGAAAGCGAAGTTCACGGGCTTCCTGAGCGATTACTCGCACCTCAGGCCGGAGTCGGACGTCCGCGCTCGTTATGTGGCGCAGGATGTCCAGTTCGCCAAGTACACCGGGTTCATCATCGATCCGGTGCAGATTCACCTGCACACGGGCTCCAAGGCGAAGTTGACCCCCGCGGAGCAAGCGGAGCTCACCACGTACATGTACGAAGCGATGGTCAAGAACCTCAAGGCCGGCAACTACAGCGTGGTGCAGACCCCTGGACCCGGTGTGGCAAGACTGCGCCTGGCGCTGACGGACATCAAGAAGTCGAAGATCGCCCGGAATATCCTGCCACAGACCAAGCTCATTGGCACAGGCCTGGGCGGCGCCTCCATGGAAGCGGAACTGCTCGATTCGGAGACGCAGAAGCAGCTTGCGGCCGTTGTGGAGTCCCAGCTTGGCAACAGGTTCTCGCTCGACGGCCTCTCCTCCTGGGGGGATGCCAAAGCGATCATGGACGGGTGGGCCGCTCGATTTCGAGAGCGTCTCGATGAAGTTCACGGACGCTGACCGCATATAGGGCGCGTCAGGCCAGAGAGGAGAAATTGTGGAAGCTTGTCCTGACGACCCTGAATTCCGTCACGGCCCGTTCTGTCCGCTTCGCTATTTGGGGAGCAGGAACGTCAACACCACGCGGGCGCCCCAGCCCTCCGGCCCGTCGTCCGGCGCATCGGCCCAGTATCTGACGCCCATGCCCAATTGAACCGGGAGTTTCCCCACCTTCAACAACTGGCTCACGACCGCATTGATGGGCACGGACCACTCCTGGCCCTCCCAGTCGTAGGTGGACTCCGTATTCACGGCAAAGGTGGTCTTTGTCTTGGTGACGTACGAGATGAACGGCTGCAACAAGGTCGTGCTTACGTCCTGCCGATTGTCATCGCCCGCAAAGGACCAGATATGGTTGGCCAGGATGCCGGCGGTCCACGGCCCTCGCTGGGTCAGCGCCACCCCTGTCGGCCCGGCGCCCCATTTCTCCCCGCCGAGCAGGTCATCCGTGGCCGTGGGCAGCAGAAAGACGGGGCCGACACCCCAGATCAGCCCGCCCGAGGTGGGTTTGCTGGGCGAAAGGAACAGGCTTTGCGTAATGTCCCCCAGGCCCGATTCACCGTCCACACCCGGCGCGATGTCATTCTGCCAAAGCACCGGCATGATTGTCCGCGAGACCAGGTTCTAATCCTCCGTGAGCGAAAACGGAATCATCGGCTGAATGTTGAGGCGCCATTGCGATTCCTTCTCCTGAGGCCCGATGTTCTCGTCGTAGTTGAGTTGGAAGGGCACGCTGATCAGCGCCGCCACAGGGTTCGCCAGCTTCTTGGCCAACTCCCCCGAAGATGGTTCGTTCACCTCGGCCCCCAGGACCACTGGGCACGCCCCCAGGAGGGCCAGACCCACGACTACGGCAATGTACAAGCAGGCGGCGTCGAACGCCTGACCGGGAGTGTGGCTGTTCCGCATGACTTTTCTCCTTTCGTTAATGTCTGATTTCGCCAATGGGCACCTATCAGGCACGCGGGCACCCTGCGCCGACGCGCCGCGGCGGAACAAGAGTCCCGCTGCGAGCACGGAGCTGACTGCAATCCGCGCGACGGCGCGGCGCGCTCCTGCTCCTGGTTGCCTCATACTCTGCTTCAGGCGTATGTTTCCGTCTCCTTCCATTCTCTGTGTGTAAAGTACTGGATGAAAGGCGCCCGCCCTTGTCGCTCGACTTTCTCGAAGTCCTGCACGGGCCACGACTTGTCGAAAAAGGGTTCCAGCGGAGCGTAGAGGCGGAACCAGGCGAACCAGGCTTTGCCGGGCACGCTGGGAATCCAGTTCTTCTCGAAGGCCTGCGGCGCGGTCGGGCCGACGTAGATGTCCACCGAGCCGTCGGGGTTTTTCACCAGGTCCGGTTGACGCGAACTGCGGTCGGCGATCTTCTGCGGATTGCTGATCAGGCAGCGCGTGCTGATATCGTAGATGGTGACCGACCAGAACTGTTTGACCGGCGGGTTGGCCAGGACGTGCAGCCGGTAGGTGTTCGCCCCGTCGAGCCAATTGCCGTCTTTGTCCTTGTAGGCGCTGAGGTAGGCTTGGCCGATGCCGGGGGTCTTGGTGACCATCGCCTTGGTTGTCGGACCGCCTTCGTAGAAATAGGCGGCGCGTTCGTCATACAGCTTCTCGACGGTCTCTTTCGTCGGATAGCCGTTGGCGAAGCCGTGGGTGAACGACAGCTTCCCGATGCGCGTCTCGATGGTTTCGGCGTGGACAACCCCACCAATACCAATGGCCGCGAGTGTCGCGACGACGCTCAATGTTCTGGTGATGATGTGTTTCATCGCGATTCTTCCTTTCGTGTTCACTTCACTTTCTCGATATCCGGAAGCGGCCAAGTCTTGTCGAAGTAGGGTTCCAGCGGCGCGTAAAGGCGGAACCACGCGAACCATGATCGGCCCGGCGTGGTCGGAATCCAGTTGTGCTCAAAGCCCTTGGGCGCCGCCGGAGCGAAGTACAGGTCCACCGAGCCGTCGGCGTTCTTCACGAGACCGGGTTGGCGCGGGTTGCGGTCGGCGATCTGCTCCTTGTTCTGGACGAGACCGCGGGTGTCTATGTCGTAGAGCGTGACCGACCAGAACTGTTGGGCCGGTGGATTGGGCGGCACGTGCAAGTGGTAGCTCTGCCCGCCGTCGAACGCGTGCCCGTCTTTGTCGTGGTAGGCCCCCAGATACGCCTGGCCGAAGCCTGGGGTCTTACTGATCATTGCGCTGGTCAGGAAGATGTCCTCGTAAAACCACGCCGCCCGCTCGTCGATCTGGCTGTAGCCTTTGAGGTCCTGGGCCGGGTCCGCTAGGATGACGTATTCCCAGTGCGAGTCTGGCCGGTAGTGCGTGCCCGCGAAGCGCTTGTCGAAGTCGTTGGCCTTGGCCATCGCCTCGCCCACGAACGCCGCTTCCGTCAGGATCTTCGCCTGTCGCTCGTCGGGCTGGAAGAGCTTGCCCTTCTCAATGCCGAGCGGCCTGAGCATCGCCACGAAGAAGCGGTCGCGGTCTTCCACCGGCTCGCTCTGAATGAACGCCGCCAGACGCTTCCAATAGTCCATGCCGCGGGGCATGGCCGGGATGGCAGTGATCTTGGCCGGGTCAGGCGTGAGGTAACGCGTCTCGGGCGGATTCTCACGCCGGCTCCACGGATACAGGCGGACGCCCTTCTTGACTGCTTCTGCCTTGGCGGGGTCGGTATCGAGGGCCCGGTAGAAGAACAAGACGCCGAACGTGGGGGAGCGCAGCACGACGGTGTTGTCCGCCTTGGGAACTTCCTGCCCCGGCCCGACGAACAGGTACTTGCCGCCCTTGCCCTTGTCGGGGCCGAGGACGCCGAAATCCGTCAGTGGCCGCTGCCAGAAGTCCATGGCCGAGCCGGCCAGAAGACCGGCGGGCACCTCCACGACCATCGGGCCGGACTTGGCCAGATCCAGGTCCCCGCTGATGTACGGTGTGACGACGTTGGGGGTGAGAGTGCCGCTGAGATTGTGGTAGCCCTCGAAGACCGCGCAGTCGCCGCCTTGCGATCCGCAGACAACCGCTGCATACAGCTTCGCTTGAGTCGAGTTCACCGCGGGCAACGACCACAGATAGAGCTGGCAGGCGCGCTGGAAGTCCAGTTCGTCATACAGCTTCACGACACTTTCCTTGGTCGGCACGCCCAGTTCGAAGTCGAGCTTGCCGATCCGGGTGTCAACGGTTTCAGCGCCGACGGTCGCACCGATGCTCATCGCAGCGAGAATTACCACGGCGCTCAGTGTCTTCGCCCAGGTGTGTTTCACAGTAGGTTCTCCTCTCTTGCTTACTTCATCTTCTCGAAGTCCGGGAGTATCCAAGTCCGGTTGAAATGCGCCTCCGTCGGGGCATAAAGGCGGAAGTAGGCAAACCAGGCACGCCCCGGGACGGAAGGAATCCAGTTCTTCTCGAAACCCTTTGGTGCGGAAGGGCCCACGTAGAGGTCCACCGAGCCGTCGGCGTTCTTCAGGAGATCCGGCTGACGCGAAGACCGGTCGGCGATCTGTTGTTTGTTTTGGATCAGCGAGCGCGTGTCCACCTCATAGATGGTGAGCGACCAGAACTGCTTCACCGGCGCGTTGGGCGCCACATGCAACCGGTACGTGTTCGCCCCATCGAGCCAGTTGCCGTCTCTATCCTTGTAGGCGCCCAGATAAACTTGACCGAGGCCGGGTGTCTTGGTGACCATGCCCTTGGAAGTCGTCGCGGCTTCGTAGAACCACGCGGCGCGCTCGTCGAGTTGCGTGTAGAACTTCGCCTCCTGGTTGGGATCAAGACAGAGCGACAGGTGCCACTGCACGGCGTCATTGTAGTGCGATAGCTCCATCTGCCGCTTGTCGAAGTCATTCGCCTTCGCCATCGCCTCGCCGACCAAGGCAGCTTCCGTGAGAATCTTCTTCTGCCGCTCATCGGGCCTGAAGGGCTTGCCCTTCTCGATGCCGAGGGGGCGGAGCATGGCCATCATGATGCGGTCGCGCTCCTGCACCGGCTCGCGGTTCAGGATCTCGGCCAGCCGCTCCCAATATACCAGCCCGCGCGGTTGCGTCTGGACGTACTTCCTACCCCCCGGCCGCAGGACGCGGTTTGCCGGCGGATTCTCGCGCTGCGCGTACGGGTAGTACCGGAACTGCTTCTGCAAACGTTCCGCCTTTTCGGGATCGGTCTCCAGATTCCGTATGAAGACCATCACATTCAGTGTGGACGAATGAACGACAATGAATCCTTCGGCCTGGGGCACGCTCTGCTCCGGGCCGAGCAGGAGGAACTTGCCGCCCCTGCCCTGGTCCGGCCCGGCCAGTCCCAAGTCGGTGACGGGGCGCTGCCAGAAGTCGTCCACCAGACCGGCCATCGGGCCTGCCGGCACCTCGATCACCAGCGGACCGGTCCGGGCGAGGTCGAGACAGCCCCCCATGTACGGCGTGACGACGTTCGGAGTCAGGATGCCGCTGACTTCCGTATAGCCTATTGACAGGCCCAGATCCAACTCACCTCCACCGAAGACCGTCCGGGCTTGTTCCTGCATCTGGGCAGATGCGACAATCGGCAGCGCCCACAGGTAGGCCTGGCATGCACGCTGGAAGTCACGCTCGTCATAGAGCTTCTCGACGGTTTCCCTGGTCGGATAGCCGTTGGCGAAGTCGTGGGTGAACGACAGCTTCCCGATGCGAGTCTCGATGGTCTCGGCACGGACGGTCGTATCAATGCCGACTGTCACGAGGATCACAAGGACGCTCAGTGTCGTCGTGAGGAAGCGTTTCATAACAGGTTCTCCTTTCTTGATTAGTTCACCTTCTCGATGTCCGGCAGTTTCCAGCTTTTATCGAAGTAAGGCTGGGTCGGGCCGTAGAGGCGCACCATCACGAAGTATCCTTTGCCGGGAACGGTCCGCAGCCAGTTCTTCTCGCGTCCCTCCGGCACGGACGGCCCGAAGTAGATGTCGGTGGACCCATCCCGGTTGGCGGCCGGCTTGTCGAAGGAGCTGATCGATGGGAACGGCTGTCCATTGTCGAGCCCCGATGCCGTCGCGGCGTCGTAAACGGTCACCGACCAGAAGTTGTTCACCGGGATGTGTGCAGGCAAGCTTAGACGGTAGGACGCCCCGCCGGATAGATACTCGCCATTGGCGTCCCGGTATGTGCTGGGATACTTGGAGCCCGCACCAACGATGTCCAGTACCATGGCCGGGCTGGTGGAGTAAGCCGCTGCGAACATGACCGTGCGCATGTCGAGGTCAATGGCCCCATCAATCTTGAACTCCGGGTCTTTGGCAGTGAAGACGTTGATCCACTGCCTGTCCTCATAGATCTTTGCTCCCGGCTGGCGCGGCAACCAATCGCTACTCAGGGCTTTGCTCATCTTGGCGCCGGTAGCGATCGCCTTCTCCAGAATCGCCCTGGTGTGCGCATCAGGGGCAAAGAGTTTGTCCCGGGTAATGCCGATGGAATGGAGCATGCCGCGCATATCCAGCTCCGTGGGGTCCACGTACTCATGTTGGATGAATCGGGCCAGCATGTCGTAGTAGCTGCTATCAGATGGATACAGCATGTTGGCGGGCACAGCCGAGGCATCTGGGAAGACCATTGGCTTGGCGCTCTCCTTCTTGCCGAGCGGGTAGATCCGGGTTTGCTCCATGAGCTTTACCGGCTCCTCGAGTTTGGCGGGGTCCTGGTAGAAGGCGCGCCAGAAGACGAACACGCCATAGGTGCGCGAGCGGAAGCTGAAGTATCCCTTGGGCTCTTCCGCTTTGTAATCGGGCGGGAGGATCAAATACTTGCCTCCCTGGCCCTTGTCAGGACCCACAAAACCCACGTCGCAGAGCGGCCTCTGCCAGAAATCGTCAAGAATACCCTGCAGCTTGGGCGGCACCTCGATGACCAGAGGCCCGTCCTCCTTCAGGTCCAGATAGCCCATGGCGTAAATGACATCGGAGTTCGGGGTAGTGACCAACGTCTTGGCATTGAGCCGCTCCTTGAATACCGGCAGAACGTTGTAGCCCTTTCCGAAGACCTTCTCCGATCCTTCCTTCATGCCGTACATGTTCATGGCCGGCACAGCCCAGAGACAGACCTGCACCGCACGCTGGAATGTCAGTTCATCCAACAGTACCTGGCTGCTGTGCGGAGTCGGGTAATTCTCCGGGAATGGCAGGCCGGCCAATTCGTCCCACCACGGGTTCTGGGCCAGCGCCGGCTGGGTCAAGATGGGTAGTAGAACAGCAACCGTCAGCAGAATGAGTCTCATGATTGTCTCCTTTCGCTGGCACACTCTCTGTCATCTCACTTCACCCGTCCTAGGGCCGGTGCTCTCCACGTGCTATCGTCGGCAAGGTAGATGCCAGACCTGCGCCGGTCATCCATCCGATCACTTTGGCCGGGGCAAAGAGGAACACCGGGTCGATGTCCCCCAGACCCGTGGCACCTCCGGCATACACATGTCTCTCGCATCGGTGCAGGCGAAGCGGGCGTGGTTAGAACAGCAGGTCGACACCTACGAGCAGACCCTGGAAAGCGACCTCGAGACTGTTGCCCTTGTCACCTTCAATGTCGTAGAACAACCGGCGATATCCCGCGCGGATCGCCAGACTCTTGTTGATCTGATACACGATCGTCGGCTGCACTTCCCAAGTCAGTTCTGAGTCGCCCGCGCCGACGGCAAACGTCGGATTGAAATGCCATTTCTCCGTCAGACGAACATTGGGGCGCAGCACGCCGATGCCATCCACGATATCAACGGTATCTTCCCCGCTGCCGACGCCGGTGATCTCCACGTCACTCTTGATCCAGGCGTATCGTACGCCACCCATAACGTCGATCGTGGACCCCTTAAGCGGCAGGTCGAACCGAAGACCGGCGGCCAGCGCCCCCAGGAAGCTGTCCGTCTGGATCGAGCCGCCCGCGGGGGCATTGTCCAGTTTATCCGTGTCCATGCCGACGTAATCGAACTGGCCCCAGATGACGAAGGGGCCCCGCTGAGCCGTGGTCATCAGGCCCCCTCCGGCATCCACAGCGTCAAAGAGGTCGCTGAAGTCCGCATTGATGTCCGCGTGGTGGCCCTGGACCGTCGCCTCCCCGTCGATTCCGGCCGCCCAGAAATAGGGCGTGACCCCGAAGTTCCACTTCTCGTCCTGAGCGATGACCGCCGATGCGGCCGCCAGCAGGATGCCAGCCGTTACCATTACCTTCATTCCCATCTTCATTGCTTTCTCCTTGTCTCTCTAGAATGCCTCAACCTTCAGATCCACTGCTCATACAGGCAGCACAACACGTGGCTCATTTCTCGAAAGCGAAGAGACGCCACGCGTCACTCGATCTTCTCCCTGTCCGGCCGGAGCAGAAATGCCCTTGACTCACGGGAAGACCATCGACATTGTCAGGCGGATATCCCATTCCGGCGCATAGTCACCTTTCTCGAAGTAGTAGGTGCCGGCCAGGGCTACCCCGATAAACTGCTTGCCAATTGGAGGCAGGATCTGCCCAAGTCCGACGGTCAGGGGCACTTGCCACGGATCCTCATCGGCTTGCCAGTTGTACGTGGTTTCCGACATGAAACTGACCGACGTGCCTTTCTTGTTCAGGAAGAATGTCGCCGCGGGCTGGATGGTCGTCATGCTGACCTCCTCGCGATCCTCATCGCCCGCAAAAGACCACACGTGCGTGAGCAACCCTCCGATTGTGAACTTCCCGGGCACCTTCTCGGCAACCACAAGCGTCGGCCCCGCCGACCACTTGCCGGAGCCAAAGTAATCTTCGGAGGCTGTCGGCGTGATCAGCGCGCCACCGTAGCCAAGGATAAAGTTGCCCTTGTTGGGAACCCAGTAGGCAGAGACCAAGGCGTCGCCCACGCCCTGATCATCAAACGGGAATTCGGTTGAGTACAATGGGAGAAATGCCCGGTACAACACCGACGTATCGTTCGGCAGGTTGAGGAAGCCCGCGCCGTTCAGGCGAAGCTCCTGGTTCGTATCATCGTTGGGACCCACGTCCTTGTATGCCCGGTAGGAAGCGTTGAGATAGGTGATCGTCGCCGCCGGGTCGGCCAGCATCTCCGCCACTTCCTGAGCGGTGATCTTGTGAGGCGGTTGCTCTTGGGCCTTCACGCCCGAGAAACCGCACAGGCAAAACGTACCCGCCATACACATGACCCATGCGTGTCCAGCCTTCACCATGTTGCGTTCTCCTTTCGTCATGTTCTTTTCTCCTTTCGTCCTGCTATCCGCCGATCGAGCGCCCGTGGTATTCGGGCAGTGAGGACGGGCTGTCGATAAGGTCACGGCGGCTCTGTCGTGGTATCGTCCGCGAATGAACGCGGGTATCCTCGACTATCTCTCAGCAGGATAGATGCTCTTCCAGTCATTCTTCATATCGACGACGGTCCAGCCTTTCGCTCGTGCTTCGTCGAGCCCCTTATCGAGACGGCCAATGGAGGACGTGCGGTCATAAGCCCATTCCCGCTCGGCGTCGGTGTGGCGGACGTAGAGGCAGAAGCGCGGGCCAGCGCCGGCGGCGGTCCACTGGAGCATGGGGAGGTCGCCATCGGAGTTGCCGAAGGCCGCGAGAGGCCGGCGGCCGATGTGCATCTGGATGCCCACGGGCTTGCCGGGGCCGTCATCGATGAAGTTGACCTCGGGCAGGCGGACGAGTACCGGCTTGCCGTCGCGCATCTCGAACTTCGTCTTGATGCTGCTGCCAATGACTTGCTCCGGCGGGATCCCATAGACCTTCTCCGACCACGGGCGCATGAACTCGATCCCGCCGCCGGACACGATGTACGTCTTGAATCCATTCGCCCGCAGGTAAGCCAGCAGCTCGAGCATCGGCTGATAGACCATCTCTGTGAGCCAGCGCCCTGTCTTGGGGTGCTTCGCGGTCGCGATCCAGTCGCTGACGATCTTCTCGAATTCCTCGGTGGTCGTGCCCGCGTGCGTGGCCATCGCCAACTGGCCCAAGGCACGCTCGCCGCCAGCGAGGACCGCTTTCATATCGCCCTTGAGCAGTGACGCGAACGGCTCTTCCGTCTTCCACTCCGGGTGCTGGGGCGCCAGCGCCTTGACGCGGTCGAGCATGAACAAGAACTGGAAGTACATCGGCTGCTCGGCCCAGAGCGTGCCGTCGTTGTCGAAGACGGCGATGCGCTGGGCCGGAGGTACGAACTCCTGCGAGCCTTCCTGCGTCACCCGTGTGACAAACTGGACGATGGACTTCTTGGCCGCACCATCGTTCCACGAGGACAACGGATCGGCAGCATACGCGATCGATGCCGCTGTCAGTCCTGCAAGAACCGTCAGTAGCCATAGAGTCCGCCGTTTCATGATCCTGTTCTCCTTTCCGTTTGAATCAGGGGGAACGGAGGGAAGTGGGGGAGCATTCCACTTCACCAACTCCGTTCCCCCTGCGCCATTGTCAGTCATTCTTGCTTTTGCTTCAGGCGCTTCGAGGCGACAATGGATGATAAGGCTCACTGCCGGCCGATGGCCTCCTTCAGCTTCTCGATCGTCTGCTGGACGTTCATGCCCTCGGCCACCTGGCGGGGCGGATACTCCTTGAACGTCGCGAGGAAGTTCTCGACGTAAGCCATGGCCGGAATGTTGAGGAACAAATGGTCCATGCACCAATCGTTATAAGTGTTGGATGTGATGTCTGCGCGTTCATAGGGGTCGGCGCGCAGATCGAACAGTTTGGGGATCCGCAGTTGTGTGAACGGCTCCCTCCACACCGCCAGCGTACCAGGAGAGCGCTGTTCTGCGACGACGAACTTCCAGTTCTCGTATCGCAGGCCGAGCCCCTCACACTCGTCGCTGAAATACATGAACTCCTTGCGAGGGCTTCTGGCTTCCTGGCCGGTGAGGTACGGCAGAAGGTTGTAGCCGTCGAGGTGGACCTTGTAGGTCATATTGCCCACGGTGTAGCCCTTGAGCAACTTCTGCTTCACATCGGGATCGCCCGCAGCGGCGAGCAGCGTCGGCAGCCAGTCCAGCCCGCTCGCGATTTCGTTCGAGACAGAATCCGGCTTGATATGTCCCGGCCAACGAATGAAGGCAGGAACCCGGAATGCTCCCTCCCAGTTGGTGTTCTTCTCACTCCGGAAGGGTGTCGTCGCGGCATCAGGCCAAGAATTGCCGTGCGGGCCATTGTCGGTCGTGTAAATGACGATAGTGTTGTCCGCGATGCCCAGATCATCGAGCGCCTTGAGCAGCGAACCTACCGTGCCATCGTGCTCGACCATCCCATCGGCGTATTCGGTGAGCGCCGTCGCGCCCTTGGGGCTGCGGTGCTCTTCTCGCACGTGGGTGCGGAAGTGCATCCGTGTGCTGCAATACCAGCAGAAGAACGGCTTACCGGCCTTAGTCTGTCGCTGGATAAAATCAATGGCCGCCGCCGAGGTTTCATCGTCAATCGTTTCCATTCGCTTGCGGGTCAGCGGGCCCGTGTCCTGGATGGTCTGCTTGCCGATTTTCCCGAAACGTGGGTCCACGGTTGGGTCGTCCTTATCCGTGGCCTTGCAGCGGAGCACCCCGCGCGGACCGAACATCTGCCGGAACTTCGGGTCCTGCGGGTAATCGCGCAGCTCCGGCTCCTCCTCGGCGTTGAGGTGGTACAGGTTGCCGAAGAATTCATCGAAGCCATGCACCGTCGGCAGGTACTCGTTGCGGTCGCCGAGATGATTCTTGCCGAACTGGCCGGTGGTGTAGCCGAGCGGCTTGAGCAGTTCGGCGATGGTCGGGTCTTCCTTCTGTAGACCCACGCGGGCGGCCGGCAACCCGACCCTGCTCAGGCCCGTGCGAAAGACGCACTGGCCGGTGATGAACGACGACCGCCCCGCCGTGCAGCTCTGCTCCGCGTAGTAGTCGGTGAAGAGCATGCCTTCTTTGGCGATACGGTCGATGTTGGGCGTGCGGTAGCCCATCAGGCCTTTAGTAAAAACGCTGATGTTGGACTGGCCGATGTCATCGCCCATGATGACCAGGATGTTCGGCTTTTTGCCCTGCCCCGCCGCGGGCCCTGAGGCGACGAGCCCCAGCGCCAGTCCGCAGACCAGGATGGAGAGGACTTGTGACATTCGTTTCATACTTTTTCTCCTTTCCCAAGGATTCAACGACGAACAGCGAGTCTCTTGAGCCCCTAAGAATCTGGACCGGCGCCAGCCGTAGCCCACTCGGCTGCCAAAAAGCGCCGCCCTGAGCTCGCCGCGGCCATGATAGGCCGCTGGAGCCCCGACGCATTTGGCGCATCCGCTCACTTACCTGTCCCACGGCCCTCCCGTCACTTGCTGGCGCCGGCACCGCCAGTCTGGAGCGCTTCCAACGCCTGGTCCACACTAAAGCTCCCGGACTTCTGGCTGGGCGGGTATTCCTTGAAGCTCTGGACAAACATGCCGACGACCGTCTGGGCGGGAACGAACATCCAAAGCTTGTCGGCGGCCCAGCGGCTGTACATCCCGGATTCGAAGGTAAACCGCTCGAACGGGTCCTCACGCAGGTTGACCACGATTGGCATGTTGGGCTGGACCATCGTGCCGTACGCGATGTTCCCCTGAATGATTTTGAAGCTGATCTTCCAGTCATCGATGCGGATCGCGTTGAGGTTCGCGTTGTCGTCGAAGTAGAAGATCTCGCGGCGCGGCGCCTTTTCCACCTCGCCCTTGAAGAAAGGCAGGAAGTTGTAGCCGTCGAGGTGGTTCTTGAAGGTCTTGTTGCCGGCCGTGTATCCCTTGAGGAGCTTCTGCTTCACATCGGGGTCGCCGGCGGCCGCGACAAGTGTGGGCATCCAATCTTCGTGGGCCATGACCTCGTTGAAGATGGTGCCGGGCTTGATGACGCCGGGCCAACGGACGAGCGCCGGGACGCGTATGCCTCCCTCCCAGGTCGTGCCCTTCTCGCCGTGGAACGGCGTGTTGCCGCCGTCGGGCCACGTCATGATCTCAGCGCCATTGTCGGTGGTGAACAGGACGATCGTGTTGTCAGCGATGCCGAGGTCGTCGAGCTTCTGGAGCAGCCGCCCGACGACGTCGTCGAGCTCCATCATGCCATCGGCGTAGAGGCCGTAGCCGCTCTTGTTTTCCCACTTTGGGGAGAGGCGCGTCCACACGTGCATGCGGGTGGTGTTGTGCCAGATAAAGAACGGCTTGCCAGCCTTGACCGACCGCTCCATGAAGTCCACCGACCGCGCAACCAGTTCGTCCTCGACGGTTTCCATGCGCTTTCGCGTGATGGGGCCGGTATCCTTGATGGTCTGCTTGCCGACCTTGCCGAACCGTGGGTCCACCGTCGGGTCGTCCACGTTCGTGGCCTTGCAGTCGAGCAACCCGCGCGGGCCAAACGTCGCCTTGAACTGCGGGTTCTTCGGGTAGTCAGCGTCTTCCGGCTCCTCCTCGGCGTTGAGGTGGTAGAGGTTGCCGTAGAACTCATCGAAGCCATGGACCGTGGGAAGGAATTCGTTGCGGTCGCCGAGATGATTCTTGCCGAATTGTGCCGTGGCGTAGCCGAGCGGCTTGAGCAGCTCGGCGATCGTGGGGTCCTTGTCCTGAAGGCCCTGCTTGGCGCCGGGCATGCCAACCTTGAGCAACCCGGTGCGGAAAGGACACTGGCCGAGGATCCACGCGGCACGCCCCGCCGTGCAGGATTGCTGGCCGTAGTAGTCTGTGAACAGCGCCCCTTCCTTCCCGAGGCGATCAATGTTGGGCGTTCGCCCGCCCATCATGCCACGATGGTAGGCGCTGATGTTCCAGACGCCGATGTCATCGGCCATAATGACCAAGATGTTGGGCTTCTTGCCCTGCCCCGCCACTGTTCCTGCAGAGGCGAGGATCCCCAGCGCAAACCCACAGGCCAACGCGAAGAGGACCTTTGATTCTTGTTTCATACTCTTTCTCCTTCTGTAAGAATTCAGCCGCGATACACGTCAAATCACGCCGTGACAGTTCTGGGAGGAGACCGTGTTCCTGACACCGGCCCGCTGATGGAGAATGCCGGAAGACTGCGCTCTGAGGAGGCGTCCGCTCCTGTTTTGGTGTGCGGCTTATACTCCAGCTCCCCATGACGCACAGAGCTCATCCCCGCTGCCGGTGGACGCGAGATGGAAGCGCCTGGCACACAGTGGCGGAGCAGACCACAACCGGATAAGAACGAGGCAAACCTCCGCAAATGACGCATCTCCCCGTGATTGACCGTCTTCACGACCTGTCCGTCCATGAGTCTCTCTATCATGACTCAGATTGCACCGACAAGCACCAGTCTAATAGGGGCCCCAGCGTGAACTTGTGACCCTCCATTTGTTGTGACACATCCGTTCTATTTGCCACAATATCCTTATCTCGGAATGCGAAGACACGAACAAGAAGAGATACCCTGCCGATTATCCGAGTGCTGCCCGGGTACACGCGAGTCCCCTTCTGCGAGGACTCCCGACAATGCCGTATGAGAAACGTCTTTACGCCGTTGAGATACAGTGCCTACCAGGCGGTGTCAACCTATGTCACGACGAACCGCTTGTCAACCATATAAGTGCATAATTCTGCGCGCGTGACACAGATTTCTGGGCCAGGATACGCCGGTGAATCGCTTCCCTTAGCGAAAAGGCGATGCAGGAGTGCGCGGATGACGAATCGAGATCCGGGTTCAGGACGGACCCCCATCTATGCCCTGTTCAGCGGAGAGACGTCGTATTGCACTGCGGCTACGCGAGTTACAGCGCCTCGCTCAAGTCCTTTTCGAGCTCGGATAAGACCTGCTCGAGACATCGGTCCCAGGCCGTTACCAGCGCATCGGCGGTCCGCGCTTCTGCTCCGTGGGAAGCCTGATAGTCGCGAGAGAAGGCGATCTGGGGTCTGGAGCCCTTATTCGCGACCACGAAGACACGAATCTGCATCACGGCCTGGGGCAGGCCCTGCCCTCGAAAATCCCCGTACAAGGCGAGCACGTTGCCTTCCAGGGTATGAGTAGGCTCGACGAGGCTCCCGGGCTCAAGCACCGTCTGACATACTCCGGATTGGGCCAGCCACTTACGGGTCTGGCTGCTGATGAGAGCCTGGGGCGCAATCAGAAACTCATTGTAGAAATCCGATTCGTATTCGGATTCGCCCTTGCGGCACAGCAGGCCTTTGCAATCGCAAACAGGATCGATGGTGAAACCGCGGACCGCCAGTACCGCGTCGCGACGCTGCCGAGTCGGCTGAGCCGGTTGTGCTGGCCGGGTGGCTTCAAGAACGAACTGACGCTTGGTATAGGAGTGACGACTGACGCATCCCGAACACAGGACGGCCATGAGAAGAACCACACACGCACAAGGTCTGGAAAGGGCTCGTGTCATTTCAGTAGCTCCGATTCACGGGGGGGCGCACTTAGCAGCAGATCCGAAGGACTCCGCTTGAGGCTTTCGCTCAGGTCCTTCACGTCACTCGAAATCTTCTTGAAGTTCTCGAGGGTACTCTCGATTCGCGGCGCCTGCGTCGCAATCAGGAGGTTGACGCGACGCAGGGTCGTATTCAGTTCATCGACCATCACGGCAACGTTGGCTAGCTCCTTGTCCTTATCCGGACGGGCGAGCAGTTCCTGGAGATGAGTATTCGTAACCCTCGCTTCTGCAAAGAGGTTACGGACTTCCTGGGCGAGGCCGACCACATTCGCATCGGTGATCGAGCGACCCAGCATCGCCAGAGTATGCTCGACTTGTTACCCGATCTTCCGGGCATTCACCGCGTCAATCTTACCCCGTACATCGGTCACCGCACTGTCCGCATTGGCTACGAGACCCTCCACCTGCTTGCTGATCTTCTTCGTGTCGATCTCTTGGACTTTGCCGCGGGCGTCAGTCAGCAATCCTGTCACCTGTTCGCGCAATACTGCCACGTTCGCGTCCTGGACGGCCTGGTCCGTGGTGAGGATCAGATCGTCGACGTGATTGAACAATCTCTGGAGGTCGAGCTCGTCGAGCTTCGCGAGAAGGCGATCGACAGAATCCTTCAAGGTCGCAAACTGGCTGGGCACCGAGGGCACGAACGGAAACTCCGTTTCCCAGGCCGGCTTCGACACAGGGAAGCGATTCGGATCCACATACGTTCCCTGGAGGTACCCTTGCCCTGTAATCAGATTGGACTCCAGCCTCATGCGAAAACCGCTGTGTACCTCTCGACTGCGTCGGGCCTGTCGCTCCTCCTCGCTCAGCTCCCCTGCAAAACGCCGGTCCACAGAGAATGTGACCCGCACAAGGCGCGCCTCCCCTAACGTCGCGAGGACATCAGGGGGAATCTCGTACACCTCCCCGGCGAATCCGATCCTTTCGACCTGGCCGATCCTCACGCCTTGCAGCTCGACAGGGGCACCCGGCTTCAGGCCGCTGACGGACTTGTCGAAGTAGGTTTCGAAATATATCCCCTTGGGCTTGAACGCACCTGCCCCCAGGATCACGACGGCCGCCACGATCAGAGTCGCGGCGACCACGAGGAAGACGCCAAATTTGAAGTAGTTCGCTTTCATAATCTCCCGTCCGATACCAGGCCCAGACTCATGCCTTTGCCGAATATCAATTACATGTCAGACCTGCGACGATCCTGAGGCCACCTCGGCCTCACGGTTGAAGAACTGACGGACCCAGGGATTGTCGCTCCGATCGCGGAGCTCGCTCGGCTTGCCGGTCGCGACAACGGTCTTGACGCTCTTGTCCAGCATGATGACACGGTCGGCGATTTTGAAGATACTGGGCAGCTCATGGGTCACGACGACAAACGTCATCTGAAGGGTCCGCGACAGCTTCAGAATCAGCTCGTCGAGCTGCGATGACGTGATGGGATCCAGTCCGGCCGAGGGCTCGTCTAGAAACAGGATTTTCGGGTCCAAGGCCATCGCCCTGGCAAGGGCGGCTCTCTTGCGCATGCCGCCGCTGAGCTCGGAGGGCATCTTGTACTCAGAGCCCTCCAGGTTCACCGCTTTGAGCTTCGTCCGGGCAATCGTCTCCATGGCGCTGTGCGGCAGGTCTGTGAACTCCTCCAGAACGAGGCAAATGTTCTCCATGAGAGTCATGGAGCCGAAGAGCGCCCCGTTCTGGTACATGACGCCGATCTCGCGGAGGATCGCCAGCAAGTCGGGTCCGTCGGCGGTGACGATATCCATCCCCTCGATCAGCACCCGGCCCTTGGCAGGCTCGTTCAGTCCGATCATGCTCTTGAGAAGCGTGCTCTTTCCGCAGCCGGAACCGCCAAGGATCGCAAAGATCTCACCGGCCTTGACCTCGAAGCTGATGTCGCGCATCACGACGAAATCCCCGTAGGCGACAGTCACGTCTTCTACTCGAATGATCGGCTGGTCATGCGTCTCCGTCATCACGGTTCTAGATGCCAAGAAAGTAATAGACCACGGCAAATACACCGTCGACAGTAACAATGGCGACGATGCCGCTGACCACGGCCTTCGTGGCGGCACCACCTACGGCGCTGGCTCCTGTCCCGGCCTGAAGACCCCGCAGACACCCGATTTCCGCGATCAGTCCCCCAAATACGAGCGTCTTGGCCAGACCGCCGAACAGATCGACAAGATCAGCCGCATGATAGATCCGGTCGATCACGACCAACGGGCTAAAGCCAATCGCGAGCATCACCACAAAACAGCCCGCCAGGGCCAGCAGATTGTTGAACATCGTCAGCAGTGGCGCCACGAAGACCGCGGCGATCATCCGCGGCAGCACTAGGAACCGGACCGGATCGATCCCCATAGTCTTGAGGGCATCGATCTCCTCATTCACCTTCATCGTTCCTAGTTCAGCCGCAAATGCCGAGCCGCTGCGGCTGGCCAGCACGAAGCAGGTGATCAGGGGCCCCAACTCACGAAATGTCGCAATGACCACCAGGTCGGCCGTATAGATTTGGGCGCTGAACATCGCCATGGCAACGGCGGATTGAAACGCCAGGATCAGGCCGATGAGAAAGCCCAGAAGAGCTGTGATGCCGACGCCGTCGGCCCCGGCCTTCTCCGCGGTGAGGACGGTGTCACCCCAACGAATTCGCCCGGGGTGGAGCAGGACGCCCGACAGCTCCACAACGGTCTCGCCCACGAAGCTGACTTGAGCACGAAGGTCCCTCAAGAGACCTATCGCGGATCCCCCGACGGCCTCGAAGAAACGTACGGCCACAGGGGAACGCCGCTCCGACCTGGCCACCGGGCTGATCTCGAAGAGGGTCATCAACTCCGCCAGTTCGCTGCGCAGGCCCTCAATACGAAATTCGCTCTGCGTCCTCTCCTGCCGGGTTTTCAACTCCTGCAGCAGCGCGATTCCGACTCCATCGCAGCCTTCCATGTGGTGTGCATCCACCTCTACTCTCGGGGGCCTGGACCCGACGACCTTGCCTACGATCTGCGTCCAGAGTGAACCGATGCTTTCCGCATCAAGCCTGCCGTTGATGATGAAGCGAACGACTCCTCTGTCGCGGGTCTCATACTCCAAGCCTGTCGCAGTGCCGGTTGTCACAGTCTCACCTTATCCTACAAGTCCAGACGGGCGTACCAAGATAAACCAAGCTATGAAGTATTCTAAGGCATTGGGACCAGAACACAAGGGGGACCAAAGAAAAGGAGAACTCGCGGTTGACAGACGAGCCCCTGCGATTGCGAAACGGTGGCCGGTCGGCCACAGCTTACTATGTCTCCTCTATCTGCGTATCGCATGTACGATGTCAGTCCGCCTCCTGGTCACGGGCCTCTTGGACCCGATGGCTCAGATTGAGCCGCAGGAAATTCAGTTGTCTAGGCTTCCATACCCGGTAGAATCATCGCTGCCGTCGGCGCCAGTTCCCGACGGAAAGTCTTCTGGAAATTGTCGGATCATCCCCGCGCAGGCAGGAGTGAAAACATGGTGGAATCGATCGGTCACATGGTACAGGCACACCCGGAAGTCCTTGTGTTCTTATCGCTGGCGATGGGATATCTTATCGGCAAGATCAAGATCAAAGGATTCGGCATCGGAACAACGGCGTCCGTGCTTCTGGTCGCCATGGCGCTGGGGCAATTCCGCGTGGATGTGTCGCCGATGCTCAAGAGCATCAGCTTTGCGATCTTCACGTTCTGCATCGGTTACCAGGTGGGACCACAGTTTTTCGGAGCTCTTCGCACAGATGGCCTGAAGTACCTTTGGATATCGATCGTTGTGGCCTTTGCAGGATTATGCTCCGCTGTGATCTTGGGCAAAATCCTGCATTTCGACGAGGGTACGACAGCCGGTCTATTCGCCGGCGCGATGACCCAGTCGGCAGCCATCGGTACCGCGGACGGAGCCGTTGACCAGCTTGCGCTCTCGCCCGCACAGAAACAGATCCTGCATAGCAATATCACCCTTGCGTATGCGATCACTTACCTGTTCGGCGTCGTCGGGGTAGTCCTCCTGTTCAAGTGCCTGCCGGGGCTCTTCAAGTGGAATCTCAGGGGCGAGGCCAGGAAGCTGGAACAAGCCATGGGCGGCGGATCGGAGTTGCAGAATCCGGATTTGTTTTCGTGGTCCAGGCAGGTGGGGCTCAGGGCGTATGTGGCGAACGCACCGGGAATCGTGGGGAACACGGTTGGAGCGATCGAGGGACTTTTCCAGACTCGAATCGCTATCTGTCACCTGAAGCACGCAGGAAAACTACGCGACGCCAGTCCGGAGATGCGCGTTGAGACAGGGGATGTTCTTGTATTGGCGGGAAAACAGGAGGGACTTGTCCTTGCATCCAATATCATCGGCCAGGAAATTGACGTCGCGACAGTGATCGACATGATGGGAGAGTCTTTGGATATTTACGTGTTGAATCCGGCGGTGATTGGAAAGACGCTGGGTCAGATCGGACGGCTCCAGGACGCTCACGGCCTGTTCCTGACAAAGATGACCCGGCAGGGACGCGAACTCCCTCTGTTGATCGACACGGTAATCAATAAAGGCGACATCATGCACGTAGTCGGCCGCAAGGAAGACGTGGACCGGGTCGCGCGATCGCTGGGCTATGCCCAAAGGCACTCCGTGGTGACCGACATGGTGATGCTTGGGCTGGGCTGCTTCCTCGGACTCATGGTGGGAATGATCGTTGTGTCCGTGGCCGGGATTCCCATCACCCTCGGGGCTGGCGGGGGCGTGTTGGCCGCCGGGTTGATGTGCGGATGGCTGCGTTCGAAACACCCTACATTCGGACAGATTCCCGACGGGGCGCAGTGGATTCTCAACGACCTGGGCTTGAGCCTCTTCGTCGCTTGCGTCGGATTGGCCGCAGGCAAAACCGCCCTCCAGGCCATGCAGGCCAATGGCCTGACGATATTCCTTTCGGGTATCGCGGTAGCCGTGGTTCCCATCCTGGCCGGCGTCATCTTCGGCCGGTTCGTGCTGGGGATGAATCCCATCTTATTGATGGGAGCGCTGACGGGAGCCAGAGTCATACCCCAAGCCCTGAACGCTCTTCAGGACGATGCGCAGAGCAAGACACTCGCTTTGGGATTTGCCGCGCCGTATGCCTTTTCCAACGTCTTCATGACAGTGATGGGCAGCATCATTGTCAATCTCATGTGAGATCCTGAACCAGCGGCACACGGATCTTCCGTCCCTCTCGTACCCTTGTTGTCGCTCGCAAACGGCCGCAGGATGCAAATATTGCCCCATCGTGAGTGCGTGGGGCTAGTGGGGTTGCGCAGTCACTCTGCCAAAGCACTTGCTTTCCGCCGAAGATGCGTCTAGGAACGGATGACAGGCTCCTCACAAGATGGATATGGGGTGTTCAGAGCCCTTGCTCCAGTCTTCGTTGCATCGTTCTGAAGCTGTCCCTCTCGGCTTGGGTCAGATTGCGATCGCCATAGGCGGACCGATACACGCCAGCGGCTTCTTCGATCTGGCCTCGTTCGAGGTAGATCGTGCCAAGCAGCATGTAGGCATCGCTGTACGGGACATTGCGCCGGACCATCTCTTGGAGGACCTTCACCGCCTCGTCCGTCTCTTTTCGCTGATGCAGGTAAAAGGCATATGTATAGCCGTACTTTCCCTCCTCAGGATGCAACTGGTACGCCTTTTGGCACAGTCGCAGTGATTCATACGGCCGGTCCGACGCGACGCACACGGCGAGATTGTACGCCGCGGCCGCGGAGTTCGGATCGATTTGAAGTGCCCTGCGAAAGGCCTGTTCCGCGTCCTTGGGCCGTTGCATCTCGCCCAGAAGCATTCCGAGATTCAAATGGACGGCCGGATCGTTTGGATCCAGGGCGATGGCCCGGCGGAACGAGGCCTCCGCCTTGTCGTTCTCGCCCCGGGCATTGTAGACAAACGCGACATTGACGTGAGGCGGCACGAAGTCCGGCCGGAACTTGATGGCGTTCTGATACGAGACCAGGGCCTTCTCCTGGTCGCCCCGCTGCAGGTAGAAATTGCCGAGATTGTACTGCGATGCATAATCATCAGGGCGAGCGAGGAGGCCGTCGAGCATCTCCGTCGTGACGCGCTCCATCACCCCTCGATACTCGCCTGGCAGTTGCCCGACGGGGATAGCAGCCAGAGCCGCCGCTGCGCGCACGCGCACCAGACGATATTCATCGGTCGTCGCCTTGGCCAACGCCCTGACCGATTCCTCCGTCACGTATCCGTCCAGCGTCTGAGCCGCGACGGAACGCACCAACGGCGAGGAGTCCTCTTGGAGAGCTTTGATCACAACGGACCACTTGGCCGGGGACTCGCAGCGATATAACAGACGGACCAACGATGCGGCGACAATCTCATCGCGATCCTTCGAGCCGATGTACGCGAGCATAGCGCTCAACCGCCGCCAGTCGCCCCTCCGGGCGGCCTCCACAAGAGCCGCTCGCTCCAGGATCGGTTTCTGGTAGTCATCGCTGTGCCACTGCCTCACCTGCTGATCCGCCCACGTCGGGTCCTTATCGCTGTGGCAGATATTGCACGCGTTGGGAGACTTGAACCTGAGGGTGGCCGCCGGCACTGGCGGACGCATTGAGTGATCACTGCGGGTCATACGGGCAAAGTCCGTCATCGGCATGTGACAGACGATGCATCGATTTCCCGCGCCATCGGCTTTGTGGTGTGTGTGCACCGTGGCGCTGTCCACCTTGTCCTGATGGCAAGGCAGGCACGCGGCGTTCGACTTCTGACCGGCAGGGATCAGCGAACCGGTGTCTGACCCCTGACCCCGGACCCCCGATCCCTCGTCCGCGAAGCGGTAGTGTCCGCTGGACGTGTGACAGTGCATGCAATCCAGTTTGCCGCTCTTGACGCACGGACTCATGCGCCACGTGGTCATCGTGTAGTTCTCGCCCAAGTCGCGCCCGTCCGGATAGAAGTCGGGATGCTCCAGGGTGGTCAGATCGAAGCTATCGAAATAACGATCCCCCGGTTTGAAGGACACGCTGACCGGGCTCATCTTGGCATGGCACGAACCGCACATCGAGTTGGTTTGCTCAGTCGTGAAGGATTTGGTGCTGATGATCTTGAGGTCTTGGGGGATCTGGCCGGCCGGGGATGCTCGGCAAACGCGCACATGCTCTTGAGCCGGACCATGACAGGACTCACAATTGATGCCCGGCTCAACCCACGTGGTGCGATACGTACCGGCCCTGAGATCGTAGTTCGTGGACAACTGGCTCACGTGGCAACTGTGGCACGAGGTATTGAAGGTGTACATCGGGTCCGTCCAGTGCACGGGCGCGCTGGTCCCCGCGCCCGGGAAATGACGCACGCCGCTGGCCGCCGTATCGAACCACGTTCCGGTCCGCACGTCGTATGCCACCGGCAGGGTCTGCAAGCGTCCGCGCTCCATCGGCGTCAGGAAATAGTAAACGTTCTTGCCACCCATCACGTGCACCATCAGGAGTCGTTTCTCGCCATCCGATCCCTTTTCAAGAACCCAGCCTTCCTCCCGGCCGATGCACGCAATGTACTCGTATTTGCCGATCCTGATCGAGCCCTGCGGAGCCTTCAGATTCGCCTGTGCGAATTCGAACGTGTACGGCTGCATCGCCAAGCCATGGTGTGACGGTGCCCACAGTTGATAGAACTTCTCATGGCACTGCCGGCAACTGGCCGAGCCGGCAAACGGTTCCTGTGCCGACGCCAGCAGGCTCATCTCCATGGTGCGGACAACCGCCATCGCGCTCACAATGAAGAGAAGGACAACGTGCTTCTTCATGACTATCCCTTGTGGTCCCCGGAATCGCGTGTTCGCCGGGACTGGACTTGATCTGGTCCCTTTTCTTGGTCCGGTGCCTATGAAAGGATTCCACAGTCCTGTACCTATCAGACACTGGCGTATGCGGTGTGATACAGCCAGCCTCACGACACGGTTGGAAAAAGCCTGCCGGTATCATACCGCTCCAGCGGCTGTCGGGCCGCCAGCGATTATAGCCCACCGGCCGATGCTTCACAACGTGTCTCACCTGCACTTCCAGGGCAATCGCATCTAAATTGAGCCTTTGTAGGCATGGTTTCGTATTCCTCTCAGAAGCAGGATACTTGTGCTAGAGAGGAATAGCTTTTTGATGAGGAAATCGATTTGGGATCGTTTTGCCGCC
>Ga0315282_10000467_pt1 | contig 80478 bp, 80 predicted proteins | sample YL17G07_20_MG_FD_203693 | JGI IMG/M metagenome (GOLD analysis project Ga0315282, IMG submission 203693) | Sediment microbial communities from Yellowstone Lake, YNP, Wyoming, USA - YL17G07_20 | ecosystem: Environmental > Aquatic > Freshwater > Lake > Sediment | place: USA: Wyoming | collected...
GCGAGCGTGATATGCGTAGGCAGCTATGCCTTTTAGCCCAAATATAAGCGTATCCTGCAGAGACTGAATGTCCTCATTTTTGCCGCAAACGCCGACTTTCGTGCATCCGGTGCCGCCTGCTGTTTGTTCACACTGATAGCAAAACATAATTTTCTCCTTTTACTTTTTGATTGGTTTTTGCCGCTTTTGGTCTTCTCCAGCTACCTTTTTTGTCTCATCTATGAGTTTATCCCGAATAACACCTACGTCCTTTACAGCAGAACCACCCAGACACTGCTGGGCGTATAGGCACCATTCGGCACAGCCGAGGTCTATTTTGGGATTGGCCACCATCTGTCCGCACTTGCGGCACTTCATCTTCGGCTCATCTTTAAAAAACTCAACACTGCTCCCACAGCCGGGACAGGTTACATTAAAAATATCTTCCGGCTTCCAAAATCTTTGGTCTTGTCCTGGGCATTTCAGCATCTGATTTAATCTCCTGCCTGCACCTGTGGTTGCCTGCACAGGTTACGCAGGCACAGGTGTGGGTTATGTTCGAATCATCGTCAGCAGCATTTTAAATTTTTCCTCGGCGGTAACAGCATGTGGCACATTGGCCGGCATTATAATAATCTGGCCAGCTGGAACGCTTACGTTTTTTCCGCCTATTGTCAAGTGAGCCGACCCATCAAGAACCTGCACAACTGCATTGTAAGGGGTGGTATGCTCACTTAGTTTTTGGCCCTTATCAAAAGCAAAAAGAGTAATTGTGCCCGCCGGTGTATCCAGTATCGTCTTGCTGACTATCGAGTCGTTTGAATACTCTATCAGAGAAACCAGCTCCTGACTTTTTCCTGTACAGGCGTGCAATACGCTTCCACCTCTTTTTGCACAGTTCATTTTTCTCCTTTCAGAATCTCTCTATCAATTCTTTGCTTTTATTTTGCTTCGGCTCCCCAGTATTTCCTGCAAGGTAATTCCACCAAGATAACCGTCTATGTACAGTTGAAGACAAGTCAGCTTTGTATTTATCTCACATTTGGGCTCGAATTCACAACCCCTTCCGCCCAGAAGACATCTGTTCAGCCGGATGCCGCCCTGGAGAGCGGTTATAATTTCCATCAAGGTTATCGCCAATGGTTCCCTGCTTAATGTAAATCCGCCTCTCGGCCCCATATCGCTTTTAACCAAATTGGCCTTGTGAAGCTTCTGCAGTATCTTGCAGCCGAGTTGATACGAAAAATTTCCATCCTCGGCCAACTGCCGGGCCGAAGTAAATTCCCCGTTAAAATGACTCGCGAGATTCACCATCATACGCAACGCATAATCAGTATTTCTACGTAACACATCCATTTTTATAGCCCTTTAACGATTATCGCCCTATCTAAGACTATTATAGTCCTATTTAGTAGTTTGTTCAAGGGAAAAACTACTTTTTTGAAAGATTTTTGGAAAAATTTGAGAAAAGTCGCTTTTTTGGTCAAATATTTGGGTTTTTCTCTGCTTTCCGCGAGTGCCTTTTTCAGTCTTGTATCGTGATAGTACCATCAACAGAGATGCAAACCTGTTTTTGAAGACCTTTAGCGGATAAAAACCGGTATTCGTGCCGTCCTGCTATTACCACAACATCATTATCTACCGTTATTTTAATATCCTGCTCGGGATTTTTTTCACGGATTACATCAGCCAACAGGAAGGCCTTTTCGAGGCCGTCGGCGGTTTTATAGTTTGCCACTTCGTCCGGCTGAGCCAGCCGTTTACTATCGTAAATTGAGACGCTATTCATCTGTTGAAGCCAGCGGTAAACCTCTTCGAGCGATTTTGAATTGACCATCTGGACGCTGACCGGGTTACGTTCCACCGCCGCATTGACAAACGGAACCCAATCACAGCTTTCCATATCGCGGTATGCATAAAAGGCAAGGTCTGCGGTTGTATTGCTCTTACGTATTTGCCGGAGATAATCAATTATCTGTTCTCTGGAATAGTCTGTGGGGATTTTAATCGGTTCTGCGGGTATGAAATTTTTGTCCGAAGAGGGGAGCTTTGCTTCGATATGGATGAAGTCTGCCAGCTCATCGACAAACTTTTGTGCATCTGGAATAACAGGCTCGAAAAAACTCCTTAATGCTGTTTTGCCTGCGGTGCTTCTCAGGTCGGGTTTTTGTTTTTGCAGAAAATCTTCCAGCTTGTCGCAACGAATTCTGCCGGGTAATTCATATGGAGCGAAATCCTCATCGGAAACCTCGGCAAGCAATTTATCGTGTGTTTTGCACCCAATTTTGTAATCGCTGCCGTGCTCATAATTAAAGAGGGCCTCGGCCCCCAAAAAGTTCGGCCGGCTGTGGCAGTCACGGCAAAGCTGAAAGAACTTTTGGTATTCCTCGCGGCTTCTTAAAAAACTTGCAAAAACCTCGAGCGTCAACTCAATTGAAAGATACGAACCAAGTTTTTGGGTAAAATCCTGATAAAGCTGTTTATCTATTGTTGCATCCTTATATAAGCAATGCACATAACCGGAGGGGTGGGCGACAATTGTTACGTTTTCATTACGTAATGCCCGCTGAGCTTTATCGGATATGGCGGTGCCATTAAACCACATTGTTTTCGTAATCAATCTTCGGTTGTTGGTCAAAACCCCATCTTGTAGATCGATGAAATTCTGCGAATGAAGAGGCGTGAGTATCATATAAATATCTTCAAGTGGTATTCCGCAGACGATGAATGCGGCCGCAGCATACAAGGCTGAAAGCGATACACATTCGCCTGCTGCCGTCTTGTAACCCTCTTTGAGACGAAAGGCATTCATCGCCTCGACTGTTTCCGTTTTCCAGTATGGAATGATGTCACTATCATACTTATCCAGGCCGAAATGTTTACGGATATCGACGTCGAAATAATAACTATCACCGTGATAGCCGAAAAGTGCGTTGCTTTCGGCTATTACCTCGGGGGGTATAAAGTCTGCGAATCGCTTAATCTCTTTGCCTTTGTTGGTAAGACCCCAGGTTTCAAGGTCGAGGTTAAAATCATACTCATCCATTATAAATTGTCTAAGGCGCATCAATTTTCTGTAGCTGCTTTTGCCATCCAGTTTCCTGAAGCAATCAAGCTCGCGCCACTGCCAGATAACCGGGCTGATAATATCAGCCAGCACCAGGCTGTACATCAGCTCAGGAAAGACAAATATTTCCATATCGGAAAGGGTTATTGCGGAAGTGTATTTTTCCAACTGTTGCGGATTCATTTTTGTTCGGCACTTCCTTTTTCCAGAATTTTTGACATTTTTTCTATAAATTCCTTCATTTGGTCTCTTAGTTCTACAAATGCTGCTTTTATTTGTTGTTCGGTTCCAATCATAAACGTGGGGTCTTCGAACATTTTGTGAAAGTGTTTGGTTTTGTGGGGAAAGATTGGGCAATTTTCTCTGGCGTTATCACAAACCGTAACGACATAATCGAAATCGATGTCCTTAAGCTCGTCGATGTGTTTTGGCCTTTGTGCCGAGATGTCAACGCCGGCTTCTGCCATTACCTTTACGGCCATTTGATTCAAAACACCTGGTGCGATACCAGCAGAATAGACGTCCATAATATCGCCTTTAAGATGTTTTGCCCAGCCCTCGGCGATCTGGCTGCGACAGGAGTTGCCTGTGCAAAGAAATAATACTTTTATCTTATTTTTACTTTCACTCATACCGTAGTTGCGGACAATTGCCTGTTATTGTGAAACTATTTTTCCATCCTGCAGATATACTATCCGTTTGGCCTGTAAGCCAAGTTCGGTGTTATGAGTGGCCATAATTATAGTCAGCCCTTTTTCCTGATTAAGCTGCTTGAAAATGTTTAAAATTTCCTGCGGATTTCATTTTCTTTCAGCCAGCAGTAGATGACCGGCACAATAAGCATCGTAAGTATCTCAATTGTCATTCCGCCGAAAGACGGTATCGCCATCGGCACCATAATATCTGAGCCACGACCGATCGAGGTGAAAACCGGAATCAGCGCCAGTATCGTTGTTGCAGTGGTCATAAGGGCTGCCCTGACGCGTCGCTTACCGCCTGCGATTGTTGTCAGGCGAATCTGCTCGATAGTTGCAGGTTTTTTTGCTCGAAACGCCTGATTGAGATATGTCCCCATTATCACGCCGTCGTCGTCGCTGATTCCGAACAGCGCCAGAAATCCCACCCAGACCGCCACACTCAAATTTATCGGATGCACCTGGAAAAGCTCTCGCATATTTACGCCGAACAGGGAGAAATTCATATACCACGGCTGTGCATACAGCCAAATCAGCAAAAACGCTCCTGACCACGAAACTATCACCCCCACAAAGACCATCAGCGTCGTCGAAACAGCCCGGAACTGAAAATACAAAACCAGAAATATTGTAAATAGCGATAACGGCACCATAACCATCATGGTCCTGACGGCGTGAAGCTGATTCTCGTATGTCCCCGCAAATGTAATATCCACTCCCACCGGCCTGACAAATTCTTTCGTTGCCTCCTTTTCTTTTACTACTCTGTCAGCGTTTTCAACTACGTCCACCTCCGCGAAGCCGGTCTTTTTGTCGAAAAGGACATAACCCACGAGCACGGTGTCTTCGCTCTTTATCACCTCAGGTCCGCGCACGTAGCGAATCTCGGCAAGTTGAATAATCGGTATTTGAGCACCATCCATCGACGGCACCAAGATTTTGCCCAATGTCTCAATCTGGCCCCGCAATTCGCGCAAATATCTTACTCGCACCGGGAATCTGTATCTGCCTTCCACCGTTGTAGTTACCTGTATCCCTCCTATGGCAACTTCCACTACATTTTGAAACTGCTCAATTGATATGCCGTAACGAGCAAGTGATTGTCTATCCGGTACAATCTCCAGATAGGGTTTACCGATAATCCGGTCGGCGATAACCGTCGACGGTTCGACACCCGGCGTTTCTTTTAACATCTTTTCTATTTCGAAACCGACCTTTTGAATGGTGTCCAAATCAGGGCCTTTTATCTTCACCCCCATCGCCGCTCGCATCCCGCTTTGCAGCATCACCAGCCGAGCCGCAATCGGCTGCAGTTTCGGCGCGCTCGTCGTGCCCGGTATCTGCGCCGCTGCAATAATTTCCTTCCAGATGTCGTCGGGCGTTTTTATATGTTCTCTCCATTGTCGATAAGGTCTGCCTCGCGGGTCTTCAATAAGCTCGCCGTTGGGGTCACGCACAAAATCGCCTATTCGTTTGTAATACCTGAAGTTCACCCGCCTGCCGGCCTTGTCGGTAATATACTCATCTTTATAATTTATCACCGTCTCAATCATCCCCACCGGCGCCGGGTCGAGTGCGGATTCTGCCCGCCCGATTTTGCCTACCACAAGCTCAATCTCCGGTATGCTGCTCATCGCCACGTCCTGTTTTTCCAGAATATCCAGCGCCTCGCCTATCGAGGCGTGCGCCATAGTCGTGGGCATATACAAAAACGACCCTTCATCGAGAGGCGGCATAAACTCCCTTCCAAGCCCCGGGAACGTATGCGCCGCAGCCGACCACACGGGATTGGCTTTGAGAAATCTGGGCATAAAACCAAACACCCTGTCAAACCCAAACCATATAAATACACCGAGCACCACCAGCGTCGCGGGTATCGACAAAAACTTAAGCTTATTCTCGAGGCACCAGCCGAGTATTCGCTCATAGAAATGCTGAAACAGCAAAACCAGAGCCATCAGCCCGCCGATTAGCAGAACTACAAATATAAGATTAATAGTTAATCCCTTCTGCACGCCCAACGGCTCCCAGTCGGCTGTGAGCAATATCGCCACGAGCACAAGAACAATGATGTTGGCCGCTACAGGCGCCGACTTTTGAATATGCTGTGGAATCCTGTCCTTGAAAAGATAAAATGCCGCGAAACCCATAATCGCAAGACCCGTCAGCCAGCTAAATGCAAAACAGATTGCCAGCCCTGCAATCGCCAAGAGACCACATAAAATGGTTCTGGCATATTTGATTCCAATCTTGCGTGGGAAGAAAATGATATGAGCTGCCGGCGGTATGATAGTCAAAGCAATCACAATTGAGGCAGACAGAGCAAAGGTTTTTGTAAACGCCAATGGCTTAAAAAGTTTTCCTTCCGCGCCGCCCATAAAAAATACGGGAATAAAGCTGATAATTGTCGATGCGCACGCCGAAAACACTCCGCTTCCGACCTCAGCCGCCGCCCGATGAATCACCTCTGCTCTCGGCATATCCGAAGGATCCACATCCAGGTGATGCAGTATATTCTCACAGATGACAATTCCCATATCGACAATTGTGCCCACTGCGATTGCAATTCCTGACAGCGAGACGATATTGGCATCCACGCCAAAGGTCTTCATCATAATGAAACAGCCGAGCACCGCCAGCGGCATCACCGAGCTTATAAGGACGGAGCTGCGAAGATGCATTACCATAATCGCAATCACTATCACCGTTACCAGTACCTCCTGATATATCGCGTCGTTAAGCGTGGCCAATGTTTCGTAAATCAACCCTGTTCTGTCGTAAAATGGCACAATGGTAACTCTGGAAACCGTTCCGTCGGCCAGTGTCTTTGCAGGCAATCCGGGGGAAATCTCCTCTATTTTCTTTTTGACGTTCTTGATTACCTCCAACGGATTCGAACCATAGCGAGCTACGACTACGCCCCCCACTGCTTCGCCGCCCGCCTTGTCTAAAGCTCCCAACCTCACTTGTGGTCCCCATACGACTTTCGCCACGTGCTTTATCTGCACGGGGACGTTTTCCTTCACCTTGATTACAGCATCCTCTATATCCTTAGTTGTCTTTATAAACCCTATCCCGCGTATAAGATATTCGACGCGGTTAAGCTCAATTGTCTGCGCGCCCACGTCGATGTTGGATTGTCTGACCGCCTCGAACACCTCTTCAAGCCCGACGCCGAAAGCTCTCATAGCGTCAGGGTCAACGTCAACTTGATATTCCCTGACAAAACCTCCAATCGAGGCGACCTCGCTGACGCCCGTTGCCGAGCGGAGTTTCAGCCGAACCTGCCAGTCCTCTATCGTCCTTAGTTCTTCAAGGTCCCATCCCCCGGTTGGTTTTCCATCTTTGTCCCTGCCTTCAAGCGTGTACCAGAAAATCTGCCCAAGCGCTGTCGCGTCAGGTCCCAGCGTCGGCACAACGCCCGCCGGCAGCGTTCCCGCGGGCAACGAGTTTAGCTTTTCTAATACCCTGCTTCGCGTCCAGTAAAAATCCTTGCCGTTTACCAGCTTCTCATACGCCGAGAAGTCCTTGAAAATAATATAAATCGACGAAAAGCCGAACATCGAACTGCTGCGAATCACCTTTATGTCCGGGATACCCAGTAGCGCGGTCGTCAAAGGATAGGTAACCTGGTTTTCTACGTCCTGCGGACTTCTGCCGGGCCAGTCGGTAAATACTATCTGCTGGTTCTCGCCGATGTCAGGAATTGCGTCCACAGCCACGGGATTTCGCTGCCATCCCCCTAAATGCCAGTCAAACGGCGCAACATATATCCCCCAGCCGATGATGAACAGCGTAATCAATCCCACCACCAGCTTGTTGTATATGCAAAAACCCAGAATTCTGCCTATCCAGGACTTCTGCTCAGGCGTCTGCTCGTATCGTGTTTCTTCCATAAGTTATTTCTTGAACTGCGGCAGGTTGGCAACGTACTTTTCCGGATTCGCCTCGAATTTTCCCTTGCAGTCGTTGCAGCAAAAATAAACTTTCTTGCCCTTGTACTCGACAAAAACGTTCGGGTTGATTTTCATTCCATCCATCACTGGGCACATCGTCTGCTCGACTTCGGTTACGGCAGATGCCGTCGCATTGGGTTCTGCGGGGGACGATGGAGCCGGCTGCTCTTTCTTCTTACAGCCGACCAGCACAATCATTGCCGTCAAAACTACTACTGCCAACATCATTAAATATTTGGTCTTCATTTTTCTGCCCTTTCAATGCTTATGGTTTTCGGATTTCATATCGGACTTATCCATTTCCTTTTTTCTCTGGCCGTCTCCGTGCTGATGTCCCATTGGCGCGGCACCGCCCTCGGGATTCATCATACTCGGCTTTGCCTGAATCTGAAGCGAAGCGTCTATCTTGAAGTTTCCCTTTGTCACAACAAACTCACCTTCTTTGAGGCCTTCTTTAACCAGATAATAGTCACCAGCCCGCGGCCCGAGCACAATAACCCTACCCTCGAAGGTCGGTTTTTCTTTGTCGGCCAGCCGAACGTAAACCACCGCTCGCTTGCCCGTTATTAACGGTGCTGAAGCCGGTATCACAAGCGGTGCCTCATTGGGCTCCTTGGCGCTGACGTAGCCCAGCGATTCCGTCGTGACCAAATCCATCCCGCAAATATCGCATTGCCCCACCGTTGTCTTAACAATCGAAGGATGCATTGGACAAATCCATTTGCCCGCCATATCCTCATCCATAACCATTCCCGCCCCGGCCACCTTCGACCGCACGACCGCTCGCACAAACATCTCCGGTTTCAATCGCCCATCCGGATTAGCAACATTGACGCGAAGCTTCACAGTCCTTGTCATAGGATTCAACACGGGGTCGATAAAACTGATTGTTCCTTTGAACACCTCACCAGGGTATGCCTCCGTCACGAACTCAACCTGCTGTCCGTATCGCAGCCACGCCAAATCCAACTCATACGCATCCAGCTTTACCCATACCTCCGACAGATCCACAATCGTGTAAATCTTTGCCCCCGTCTCCACGTAATCACCTGCGTTGGCGTGCTTGGCGATTACAATTCCGCCTATCGGTGCGTAAATGGTCAAGTGGTCCGTCGTTTTACCCGTCTTTTCAATCTCTTCTATTTGTTCTTTCTGCAAACCGAGCAGCCGAAGTTTTTCTCTTGCCGCTTCCAGCGTCGCAATGCTTGACCGCCGCATAAGCTCCGATGTGCCGCCACTTGACTCCTGCACCGCTTTGACCGCCTGCAAAAGCTCGGCCTGTGTGCTGAGCAGCTGCGGGCTGTAAAGGTAAACCATATGGTCGCCCTCGCGTACCAATGTCCCCGTGAAGTCCACGTACAGACGGTCGATTCTTCCCGGCACCCACGCTGCGATTTCCTTGACACGGCTTTCGTCGTATTCCACCTTACCAGTCATCCGTACTTCGGCCTCTACGAATTTCCGCTCCACAGGCGTCGTCTGAACCTCCATCAGCTTCAGAGCGTCTTCAGAAAATACTATCTGCCTGGCTCCAACATCTTCTCCACTTGAAGCAACAGGTATCAAATCCATAAAGCAGATGGGACATTTGCCGGGTTTCGGCTGGTGAATCTGCGGATGCATCGCACAGGTCCACCATTGCTGCTGTTGTGTACCTTTCTCGCTTACAGCAGGCCCCTCTTTTTTATTCTCCCCTGACCCGCGGATTATATATCCGGCCACAAAGGCCGCAATAACTATCGCTAAAAACCATATTGATTTTTTAGCAGTGCTGCTCATATTCGCTGCCTTTCTAATGCTATACAATTCCAGTAGAAATATGTTCTGCAAAATTCTCGCATTTGACTCGTCCACGCTACTTCACATTCAGTTCCGTTCCCACCAGCATCTCCAGTTCCGCCAGCTTCTGTCGATTGTCCGCCAAAGCACGCTGGTACGACAGGTAATAATCCAGCAGCAACCGCTGCGAATCTATCAAGCTCAGAAAATCTATTGTCCCTGCCTTGTACGCCGTCTCCGACGCCTGCAGCAATTCCTCCCCCTTAGGTATCAGCGTGTCCCTATAGAGGCGAATCCTTCTGATGCTGTCGTTGTAATCGTAGTAGCTCTGAGCCGCCTTGGCCAGCAGGGTGTTCTCTGTGTCAATTTTTTGATGCTCAATGCTCGCCGCCATTGCCTGTGCCTGTCGCTGGCCGGCGCTATAGCTGTCCCGCCACAAGGGCAGGTTCATTTGAAATACCATCGCGACGCCGTCTCTGCCGGGTTTGTCCATATTTTCCCACATCACCCCGACGCCGATATCGGGATAAAAGTTCTTTTTGGCAAGCTCAATTCGGCTTCTCGCGGCCATCGCCTCAAAATTCAGGCCCGCAAGCTCCGGATTTTTCTGGACCAGTAAGGTCACTAATTGCTCATAGTCCAGCGGCATCGCCTCAAACTGCTCCTGTTTTGGCCACGGCAGATTTGTATCCGGGGGCAGAGTCAACGCCGACCTCAGTTTACTCACTATCGGCTCTCGAAGCTGTTCCAGACTGCGCAAAACGTACTCCATCCTCGCAAGCTCCACTTGTGCCCGTATTACGTCCGGCTGTCCTGCCTGAGCCGCTGTATATTTTGTCCTTGCCACTTCCTCAAAATGCCTCAACAGCTCAAGATTCTCCATTGCTATCTCTGTTGCTTTGGCCAGATAAACATACTCGTAAAATCCCTCCTTCACTTCCTTAAATAAAGCAAGCCTTGCCGCCTGATACTTTTGTTGCGCTGCCTCGGCGCTCTTGGCCGCCGCTTCCGTCCTCGCGTCTATCTTGCCGAACCACGGAAACATCTGCATTATGCCGAAGTTTTGCTTCATTTGCAGGTCCGACTGCTTTGTCCAATACTCGTATGAAAATTGTGGGTCTGGCAGTGCTTTGGCCTGAGGGATTTCCTCCAAAGCTGCCTTCCACTCTTCAAACATAGCTTTCAAATTAGCGTTATTAAGCGATGCATATTGCAGGTAATCTTCAAGTTTGACTAAATTATTCGTGTCACTTGGCTGCTGCGAACCCCAGACGCTCGGCGTAAACGTAAATATGATAACCCCCACAATCAGGATAGCTTGTTGTTTCATATTTATCCCCTTTAAACTGACTGATACGATTGCCATTTTACTACATCGCCGAAATAACTCCATAAAAAATACATCCAACACCTTTTATTCTTTTTGGCTATACGCTACCCCTTGCGTGTTTGCTGTATCAACTTGAGGATTTCACCCAGCTTTTGCTGCTTTTTCTTTTCGGAGCTTCCTCTTACAGCTTCAGCTACACAGTGCTGAAGGTGTTTTTCTAAAATTTTTTCTTCTACACGACCAAGGGCTCCTTTAATAGCGTGTATCTGGTTTAGAATGTCGATACAGTATTTACGGTCTTCAATCATCCCTTGAACGCCGCGAACCTGTCCCTCAATTCGCTTTAATGCAACCATACAGCTTTGATGGCTTGGATTTTTCTTCATCCGTTAACCCTTATTTCGTCTTTATATTCATTATACCCCCTAGGGGTATAATATGTTCAAGAAAAATTCTGTTTTTTTAATTGAGGGTCAAGTTGGTGTTTAGTTCAAGCCATAGCCGCTCCACGTATTAGCGGTAAATTACTTTTACGAGCAGAACTTAAACAACTCGCAACACTCACAGCCGTTGCGGCGCCGGCCCGTGCAGCTGCCCAGTATCCCAATCCTGCTGAGAGCGAAATCATATTTAACAGGGTCGGCTGGCTCAATTTCGGCAAAACATTCCGTTATTTTTACCGCAGTTGATAAAGAAATTACTTTTCGGTCGTGAAACCCCAAAATCCTGCACAACCTGCCCATATGCACATCAACCGGCACAACCAATTTAGCTTTATCAATACGTTTCCACAACCCTGTATCAACCTCATCATCTCGCACCATCCAGCGCAGGAACAGATTCAATCTCTTACAGGCACTGCCTCTAACAGGACTGGCTAATAAATATTTCATTCCCCTGCTTACCTTCCGGCCGTTTTGCTCTGAATATATCTCATACAGCGAATCGCAAAATCTCGATAATGCCGGTAAAATATTCTCATCGCCTTTGTTATATCCCGACGAAAAATGTTTCTCAATACTGCCCTTTTGCCGCAAAACCTTTTTCAAAACCGACAATAAATCTGAAATATCCCGACCCGTTGTGAAACGATGTTTGAAGCTATTAAGCTTTTGCCGCCTGGCTTTATCAAAATTCATTACAAACGCGTAAGGGCTTGTTCCCATTCGGCCAAATAAATCGTTTAGATTTTTTTCAATCTGCTGCACCCGCCCATAAGCCAGAGACGCCGCCAAAAGTCCGGCGACTTCCATATCCGCCGGCTTAGAATAGTGATACACAAACTGCAGCGGGTCAGATTTTATAAACTCATTATGGTTGTACCTGTCATACAGCTTTTCAAGTACATTCTTAATTTGCGCTTTTGAATTTTTCAATTATATTATTTAGTATTCGTCCAAATGATAGAACTCAGCATTTTCCAGCCAGGTTTTGGGCCTCGACACAAAATCGATTATGTTCTCAAGGAGAAAAAAGTGTTTTTTCTCCTCGTCAGCCAATTTTAGGAAAATTTCTCTCTGGGTTTTCTTCACCTCATTTGCTTTTCCGAGATAAAAATCCCGGCTTTGTTTCTCGATATTCAGGGCTTTTCTATAAAGGGCGGTTTGGGTAACGTCAAAATTAAAACTCAGGGCGGATTCACGCATTTTTGCGAAAACATCTTTGGCATCCGACAGGATGGTCGTTTCAGCTAAATCAGTAGCAATATCCTCTTTCATATCCGAAACAATTTTATAATGTTTTGCCTCTTCATCGGCTAACATATTAAATACCGTCCCAAGGCCTTTATTGCTTGATTTGCCAGCCAGTCGGCGATAGTAATCCTCACTATGTTTTTCTTTCTCCATAGCAAATTCAAATATGTTCATATCTCCATCCTTTGGCAGTAACATCGGTTAAATTTCTGCGAGTTTTCGCCACTTTCGGCCATCAGATTCGATAAGTTTATCGGCCTGAGGGAAGCTCTCGTTGCCGGCGGGGTATTCGTAGGGCTCTGAATCATCATTTTGCCAAGCCTGCAGTACCGGCATCAATAATTGCCAAGCAATCTCCACGCTGTCAAACCTTGTAAAAAGCGTCTGGTCACCGACCATACAGTCAAGAAGCAACCTCTGGTAAGCCTCGGGCATATCAACAAGAAAGATACTTTTGTAATTAAAATTCATATTGAGCGTGCTCATGCAAATCTTCGAGCCGGGCCGCTTTGCCTGAAAGCTCAGCGAAATCCCTTCCTCTGGCTGTATCTGCAAAACAAGAACGTTTGCAGGCATATCCTCCAAGCCGGCAGAAACAAACATCGAATGAGGAACCTGTTTGAAAGTGATAGCAATCTCGGTATCTTTATTAACAAGCCTTTTGCCGGTTCGCAGGTAGAAAGGAACACCTTTCCACCGCTGGTTATCCACAAATAACTTTGCAGCAACGAAAGTTTCGGTTTTGGATTGTGGGTCTATGCCGGGTTCGTCTTTATAACCGACGACTTGCTTGCCGCTAATCGACCCCGGGCCATACTGACCCCGCACAATCAAGCTATCCAGGTCATTGTGGTTAAAGGGGCGAATAGAACGTAAAAGTTTGACCCTCTCATCGCGAATACGGTCCGCCTCGAACGACGCCGGCGGCTCCATCGCAACCAAAGCGAGCATTTGAAGCATATGATTTTGAAATATATCCCGAAGTGCACCGGCTTTATCATAATAACTGCCGCGATGCTCAACACCTATCGATTCGGCTATCGTAATCTGAACGTGGTCAATATAATCACGGTTCCACACAGGTTCAAAAATAGCGTTTGCGAAACGAAACATCAAAATGTTTTGAACGGTCTCTTTGCCCAGATAATGGTCGATGCGATATACTTGCGACTCATTGAAACAGCGGCGGATTTTATTATTCAGCTCGGTCGCACCTTGCAAATCTCTGCCGAAGGGCTTTTCAACGATTAATCTGGCCCGCTGTTTCGAATCGGACTCAGCGGCACAGGACAAGGTTGAGCGACCCAGATGTTCTACTATCTGGGCGTATAAAAGCGGCGGGACGGCGAGGTAAAAAATATGACAGCCATCAATCTTATGTTTTTTATCCAACTGGACAAGTCTGGCTTTGATACTCTCATAAAACGCAGCATCATTGTAATCGCCATCCACGTAGTAGAGTTTTTCTGTAAAAGCATTCAAATCCTTCGCTGATACATCACCGGAACTTTCCCGTATCGCCTGTTGCGCGGTTTTTCGGAAATCTTCATCTGTGAGCTTTTTCCGACCACAGCCTAACAGGTAAAACTTTTCATCAAGCAAATCCTGTGTAAAAATCTGGAAGATACTTACAAGCAGTTTTCTGCGAGCGAGGTCGCCGGAGGCGCCAAAGACAACCATGGCATTCGGCGGGGCCGGTGTCTCGGCACAGATAATATCTTGTTGGTTTAAGGATGGCTGAATTTTGTTCATAGTAACTACCTCTTATGCGTTGCGCAACCCGAGGCAAAATCCACAATCTTTCAGCGGCTATGGTTTAATCTTCGAGTGGTTCAAATTCATCTTTGTCGGCACCGCATTCCGGGCAGACCCAGTTATCCGGCAAATCTTCAAAAGCAGTGCCGGCTTCCACGCCGTTGTCCAGGTCGCCCACGGCAGGGTCGTACACATATCCGCATATAAGACATTTGTATTTCGTCATATTTTTTACCCCTTCTTTCAACTTCGCCTTCGGTTTGACTTTAATGTATGTTGCAGCGGTTTTGGGCGTTCTGCCGTGTTTTATATCACGATAATAATTGTATGTCATAGGTTCTGCGTTTTCATCAAGCGTTTCGCAGGCCACAACTTTTGCAATAAATAACGTATGTGTTATAACATCAATGCTTTCGGTAACTTCTGCTTCGAGAAAAGCTGAGGTGTTATCCAAAATTATTGGTACGCCCGTCTGGCCTGTTTTGTAATTCACCCCTTTGAATTTATCTGTGTCCCTGCCGGACTTAAATCCAAAGTTGCCGATAAAAGCCAGAGGCGCTTCCTGAGAAAGAATAGAGACGGTAAACACTTTGCTGTCGGTAATATACTCGTGGGTTAAACACTGCCTGTTGATACTGGCAGCGACCATCGGCGGCTCGGGTGTCAGCTGAAAGACGGTATTTACAATACAGCCGTTGAATCTGTTATTTTTTTTCGAGCTGACTATACACATACCGTAATTCAGCTTGAAAAGCGACTCTAAATCCAACATCAGCATCTCCCTGAGTATTTGGGCTGCGGTAATTGCTCCGAAATCTCCTTAGCTATTTCGAAGTCGTCATCTTCCGGTTCAAAACAGCAATGTGCCCCATCTCTTCTTTGATAATCGCCTCGACCTTATCTTTGCCGGCTTTGACAGGTACGAAATCCTTCAAGCCGAGGTAGAAAACGATGGAATCCTTTTCGGCGTCGATAGCCAATTTCAGGATATCCTCTACGCTTTCGTTACCTGTCAACTGTTTGCTGTAGTCTTTTTTCGGGTCAAAGACGTGGCCGTCGGCCATCGCCTGGAGGTACAAGGCCATTTCGTTGTCAGGGTCAAAGACGTTCGACTCTCGTTCCTTGTCTGAGAGCTGATTTTTCATTGCGGCGAAGATTTTTTCGTGCTCAGCTTCCATAGCGGCCAGGTCCAGGAACATTTGGCGTGTGCCTTTGTCGGAGACGCTTTTTGCAGCTTTGTGATAGAACTTTATGCCGTTTCTTTCAATTTGTTCCGCCATTTCAAAGATTTCAAATACATTGAAAGTAATGCTCATTGTTATTCTCCTTCTGCCGGTGGCGGCGTAAAGACGCGCTGTCCTAATTCACGGTCGAGCATAAACATCCCTCCGGGCGCGTTTCCCATCATTTTCATCTGCTGAATTATTTTATCAGCGGAGGATTCCTCTTCAACCTGCTCATTTACAAACCACTGCAGGAAAGTATTGGTTGCGTGGTCCTTTTCCTTAATGGCCAGACTTACAAGCTCGTTAATCAGCCCTGTAACTTTTTGCTCGTGTTTGTATGTGGCCTCGAAGACAGCTAACGGCGACTTCCATTCGGTCTGGGGAGCCGCTATGGATTTCAATATAATCCTGCCGCCACGCGCATCTACAAAATTGAAAATTTTCATTGCGTGCATCAGCTCTTCCTGCACCTGAACTCTCATCCAGTTGGCAAAACCGCTTAAATCAAGTGACCTAAAGTATGACTCCATCGACAAGTACAGATATGCCGAATACATCTCTGCGTTAATCTGCTCGTTCAGAGCCTTTTCCATTTTTTTGGGTTCCCGCAAGGCGGGGTCCCTCTTACTTATCATTTTTTGCTACGACCTCCATAATCCGTGAATGTTGCAGTACTCACGTGCGGTAACCGTATTTGCCTTTAGGTTAAATACCGCTTCAGGTGCGTCGCCCGGGTTGAGGAACTTTCGGTACGCTACTCCATCAGCAAGAATTTCAATCCACTCGATATAATGTTTCTCTTCCATAGGATGAGGGATGCTGCCGACTTTTACCTTGTAGCCGCTGCTGATTTTTTCAATTACGGGCACATGCTTTTCCTTGCCCTGGTCGGCGGTTTTTTCAGCAAGGTTCTCCATCGGCTGACCACAGCAAACTAATTCGCCGTCGCCGCCGTGAAGAACCTCAACAATGTTACCACAGACCATACATTTGTAAATTTCAAGTTTCTTTGCCATAACATTTCCCCTTCATGTAAATTGATGTTAAGCGATTCCGAGTTCCTTGTGTTTCGTTAGTATTTTATCAGCAAGGTTTTCAAGTGCCGTAAAATCATTATCTTTAGGATAACCCTTTGCTATCACCGGCTCAAGAATTTCCACTTTGAGGTTTGAAATCAGCGATGTGATTTGCTCAACCATTCTGCCGCCCCAGCCGTAAGAGCCGATAATCGAAGCAAATTTAGTTTTGGGTCTAAGAGCATTTGCCAAAATTGCAGCGTATGCGACTTTTGGGTGCGCTGCTGTCAGGACTGTTGGAGAGCCGAGCACAATTGTAGCGGCATCGACGAGCAATATTGCCAGCTTACCGATGTCGGTTACGGAGAGATTGAATTGCTTGACTGTAATGCCTCTTTCAATCAAGGCGTCCACAAAATGTTCGACCATTTTTCTTGTGCTGTCATGCATTGATATATACGGCAGCACCACTTCGTTTTTGACATTGTCGCTTACCCAATCTTTATAAGCATCGATGATAAACTTCGGATTGTCATAGACTGGGCCATGACTTGAAGCGATTATATCTATTTGGAGGTCCTTTATTTTTTCGAGGTTATTCTTTATGGCTGTTCTGAAGGGCATCATTATCTCAGCGTAGTAACGCTTGGCGGACTCGTAGACGACGGGCTCGTCTTCGACGAACAAACCGCTGGTTGCCAGATGTGAGCCGAAGAAATCGCACGGGAAAAATATCTTGTCTTCCTTAAGGTACGTCCCCATTGTTTCTGGCCAGTGTACCCACGGAATATAAATAAACTGCAGGGTCTTATCACCCAAAGAAAGGATTTGGCCGTCATCCACCGTGATAAATTTATCCTCGCTGATTTGCAATAAATCAATAAGCATACCTTTGCACTTGGGGTTTGTTACCACCTTTGCGTCGGGATAAAGCATCAATATATCGGGTATGCCGCCGGAGTGGTCCTGCTCTGCGTGGTGGGCGACAATATAATCTATTCTGTCGGCCCCGGCTTTGACAAGATTATCTATCAGCACATCGGTCTTCGTCGGGTCAACTGTATCTAAAAGTGCAATTTTTTCGCTGCCCTTCACCAAATAGGCGTTATAACTTGTCCCGTCCGGCAAAGGAATCAATTCGTCAAACAGCCGCCTGTCCCAGTCGATTGCGCCGACTGCATAAATGTTTGGTCTTAGCTGCATTATTTTTCTAATCCTTTTACCGCCTTCAGCGCCGCTTCGTAATTCGGTTCACTGGCCACTTCGTTGACTATCTGTATATACCTGATAGTGCCATTTTTATCCACAACGAATACCGCCCTTGCCAGCAATCGCAATTCCTTTATCAATACTCCATACGCCTTGCCGAACGATGCGTCGCGATGGTCTGAAAGCGTTTGAACATTCTTTACGCCCGCGGCGCCGCACCAGCGTTTCTGGGCAAACGGAAGGTCCATACTAATAGTCAGCACCACAACGTCGCTGCCGAGTTTGCCTGCCTCTTCGTTGAACCTGCGGGTCTCCATATCACAGACCGATGTATCAAGTGACGGCACCGAGCAAATGATACACACCTTGCCCTTAAAAGACGACAGCTTCACAGAGGACATATCATTGGCAATTACCTCAAAGTCTGGTGCCGGCTGGCCGACTTTTACTTCGTTACCCACCAAAGTCAGGGGACTGCCCTTCATTGTTATTAAGCCCTTCCGCTCTTTCATAGGTATTCTCTTTTAGAATTTTTAGTAGTTGACCGCTTCCAGTTCAAAATGCGCCCGCGGATGTGCACATGAAGGACAGACTTCGGGAGGTTCCATCCCCTGGTGGACATAGCCGCAGTTTCTACAAACCCACCTTATCGGCTTTTCTCGTTTGAAAACACGCCCTTCGGTTATATTCTTCGCAAGAGCAACATATCTATCCTCGTGGCGTTTTTCAGCAATTGCGATACTCCTGAAGACGTTGGCGATTTCGCTGAAGCCTTCTTTGTCTGCAGTTTTAGCGAAGTCTGGATACATTTTGGTATTTTCGTAATGCTCACCTGCTGCCGCTTCTTTCAAATTCTCAAGTGTGTTACCAATGACACCAGCGGGAAAAGCTGCGGCAATTTCCACCTCGCCTCCTTTCAGAAACTTGAACTCTCGCTTGGCATGCTCTTTTTCCTGGTTGGCGGTTTCTTCAAAGATTGCAGCAATCTGCTCGTAGCCCTCTTTTCGGGCCTGGCTGGCAAAATACGTATAACGGTTCCTTGCCTGAGACTCGCCTGCAAATGCAGCCAATAGATTCTTTTCAGTCCGACTTCCTTTAAACTCCATTGCAACCCTCTCTTTCTTAAATTGATAATTGATGATTGATTACTGATAATTAAAAAATGGCCTTCAACAAATTATCAATTATCAATAATCAATAAAAAATCAAATATATTCCGATATTGTCAAAAAACTTATGATAAAAGTCAATAATTCTTTTGCACCGTCTTTTCCTTCGGTTCACTATTTTTACCGCTGCTTTTCCTTAACATAGAATAGCCTATCATACATAAGCTGCCGTTTTTGTTCTGCGTTTATCACATATAATACTATGTAATAGTTACTCCTATTTGTCAAGAATTGTTCTGATTTTACCGGGGAAATTTTTCCCCCAGCCCATAGTTAAGTTTCGCGCCCCTTTACGGCCAAATTCCCCGTCGCATAAGCAGCTGCGCCGAGTTTGGAAAAATCAGCTTGATAAGCCCGGAATCCCTGTCTATAATTTGGAATCGCTGATTATACTGATTAAAGCCGATTACGCTGATTTAATCATTGTAATCAGTATGAATCAGCGTAATCAGTGATATGCGCCCGTAGCTCAGTAGGATAGAGCGTCGGTTTCCTAAACCGAAGGTCACAGGTTCGAATCCCGTCGGGCGTAGTCCCGCCAGGATTTGAACCTCAAAGGGTGTGGGAAAAGAATTTTCCTACGCCGTCGGGGTGACAGGACCCTGAGCAAGTCCACGTTAGTGGACGAGTCGAAGGGGACGCCAAAGGGGCAGAGCCCCTATGGGGAGCGAACGATAGTGAGCGACTGGTTGGAATCCCGTCGGGCGTATTTTGGGCGTATTTAGCCCCGGCTTTCACTCGGGGTTGCAGACGCGAGGATGGCTTTTGTCATTCCTGCGAAGGCAGGAATCCAGTCTCCGTCATTGCGAATCCGCCGCAGGCGGATGTGGCAATCTCAACTCTAATAGTCAATCGAAAATAGAAAATAGTCAATGCAGATGCCTCTTGCAAATTATTCGGCAGGGTTTACACTAATGGCCTATGGCAAAGAAATCTAAATCCAATCCCAGGAAAACTCCACCGAGCGGCAAACCATCCTCTCTAATCGATACCCGGGTCATTTATTGTGGCGATAACCTCGACCAGTTGAAAAAATTCCCCGATGGATGCGTTGACCTTATCTATATCGACCCGCCTTTTAACTCTAATCGCAATTATGAGGTCTTCTGGGGCGAGACAAAGGAAAAACGTTCATTCGAAGACCGCCACGCCTCAACGCAGGCATATATCGACTTTATGCGGCCTCGCTGCGTCGAGCTGCACCGCGTCTTAAAGAAAACCGGCTCGTTCTATTATCATTGCGATTGGCACGCCTCTCATTATGTCAAAATTATGCTCGACCAGATATTCAGTGAAAACCAATTCCAGAACGAAGTCGTTTGGAAAAGAACACCATTTGCTGGTAGTAGCAAGGCACTCGCAAAACAGTTTCCTCGTTCGCACGATGTGCTATTATTCTATACCAGAGGAACAAAATGGACTTGGAATGTACAAACTAAACCGTATTCAGAGAAATACCTAGAGCGGTTCAAGTGGAACGACAATGACGGTCGTGGTCCTTATCGAAAAACGCTTTTAAAGACATATTCACAAGGGACTTTCGAAAGACTAAAAGCCGAGAATAGGCTTATTCCTCCAATTAAGGAGGGAGCAAAATGGTCGTATAAACAGTATCTAAATGAGAGTAGCGGCCAAATCCAGACAGACGATGTCTGGATCGATATTAACGCTATAAACCCAGTCGCCAAAGAACGCCTTGGTTATCCTACCCAAAAACCACTTGCTTTGCTCGACCGCATAGTTAATGCCAGCAGTAACCCCAATGATATTGTTCTTGATGCTTTTTGCGGCTGCGGGACGGCATTGGTTGCCGCTGAAAATTTAGGCCGTCAGTGGATTGGCATTGATATTTCCCCAACCGCCTGTCGTGTTATGGCAAAGCGTCTGCGCGACGTCTGCGGTATGAAAGAGGATGAAAATCTCTGGCGAATAGGCCGCGGCTTTGTCGTCCGTGACCTGCCTTGGAGCGAAAAACAGCTTAAGGAAATCCCGCCCTTTGAATTTGAGAACTGGGCAGTTATCGCCCTCGGCGGCGTGCCGAATGTTGCCAAGGTCGGCGATATGGGAATTGATGGCCGTATTTATCCTGTCTCTGCCGTGCCTAAGAAAACCAAAGGCGAGCTGGAATTTATGGATGTATGGTATCCAATCCAGGTCAAGCAGAAGGACAAGGTCGGCCGCCCCGATATCGATTCCTTCGAAGCAGTTATGATGCGCGAAGACCGCACAAAGGGCTTTTTCGTCTCCTTCGATTTCTCATCTGATGCTATGAAAGAAATACAATCGTTCTTCAAAAAAACCGGCAAAAGCATCATCGCCCTTACAGTCAAAGACATTCTCGAAGAACAAATCGCCTACAAATTAGCATGAAAACCAGATAGCAGCGGAACTGTCAAAAAACATTTTTGCATTGTAGGTTAGGATAAAGTTCATTACAAATATGAAAACTTATTTTCTATCATTAAAAGTTATTCCTACGAAGGAGAATGAAAATTATAACGCAGTAGAAGGCGCATCGGCTAATTTCTGGATTCTTGAAAATAGTCCCAAAAATGCTTTTTCTAAAGCGGCTTTTTATGTTTCAAAATATGATTGGAAATTGACAAAGATAGAAACACCTCCTGTTGAAACCACGCGAATCAATTTTGTTGGAAAAGATATTGGTTTACAAAACTTTGATAAAGCTCAAAAAGACGGTATTGCTATGGTCTTTTTAGGTTGGTCAAGAGATGGTAAAACAACTTTTGGGCCAACAAGAATGAAACTACCTTACAACTTTAATCTCAACAATTTTGTTAAAAAGACAAAACAATTTAAAAATAAGGGATGTTGTTTGCATTATGAGGCTGGTGAAAGATGTCAGGAAATTGTCAAAGCTCATTCGATTCAAAAACAGGGTGCATTATCCATGATTGCTCATAATGGACATGTGTATAGACTTACAACAGACATTAGTGCATTAAGGAAAAACAAAGGTAGAGTATCTTTCCAAAAAAAAGGTATTAACGATGTATCTACTTTTCTTGGATTTTGCAGAATGCATGATAATAAGCTCTTTGAACCAATCGATAACTATCCTTTAATACCTACAAATCAGCAAGTATTTTTATATGGCTATCGATCGTTATGCAGAGAACTATTTGTTAAAGAAAACTCTTTAAATGTTATGGAAAGTCAACTAAACGACATTATGGACCGAAAGTGGATTAAAAATCTTTTCTCAAATTTTGGACGGGGTACTGCACTCGGTTTAAAAAATCTCAGAATGCATAAATCTATATATGACAATTCCCTAGAAAAGAACCTTTACCAAAATATCAAATACGTTCTTTTTACATCAACCCAAAAACCCTTTATGGCTTTTTCGGGTTTATTCTATCCAGACTTTGATTTTATTGGGAGACAATTACAAGATTTGGGAAATCACGACACCGCCTTAGAACTTATCACATTTTGTTCAGCTCCAATGAAGTCAGGATGGGGGTTTTTATTTTCATGGCATGCTTCAAACTCAAAAGTATGCGATGATTTTATGAAGTCTTTGGCAACAATGATTTGTGAAAAGCGAGAAATTGGGGATTTGCTTTTTCGCTTGGTAATATCTAATTGTGAAAATCATGCAATTTCACCACAATGGTGGGAGAATTTGCCTGAAAAATATAAAGAACAAATAATAGAAACATCTTCTATAGGGGTCAGTTTTTTTGTTAATACGCCTCCTTCATATTTGATGGAGGGTTTAGAAGGGATTTCGAATTGGAAATTCGAAAATGTAATTACAAACGTTAAATAGTTGTGGTAATAATTTAATTAGGAGCATGGTGGCTGTTGAAAAAACATTCGCGTAGCGTCCTCCGCGATAAAATTAAAACAGTGTAAATCTGTGTTAATCCGTGTCTAATTTTTCTTCGTGTCGGAGCCTGTCCGCCGTCTTGTCCACCATAGCTTTAGCGAAGGTGGAAGGTTTACTGAAGGCGGATGTTTTTTGTGCCTTTTTGTGGCTAATTAAATCTGAGTCATCTGCGTAATCAGCGATTAAAATTCCTCCGTGTATTTGTGCCAAGAATAATTCGCAGTGTAAATCTGTGTTAATCCGTGTCTGAGAAATATGTCATTTTGCTTTCGCGTAGCGTCTCGGTTTTACAACAACAAAATTTTCTGTGTCATCAGCGTAATCAGTGATTAAATTTTTTCTTGATTTTTCTCTGAAAATATGTTAAAATACCCACCTGTTTGCAAGCAAGCACTTGCCCGCCTCTGGCGGGAACGCAAATCGCCCAGCAGGGCACGGTCTCAGGCCCAGTAGATCCAGTCAATAACCAATTAACTACGAACAATGAACTATGAACAACTTACAATGAACCACGAACCCAAATCACCAATTCATCAATTCTTTAATTCGCTAATTATCTCCGCCTTCGGCGTTGTTAATTTAGGCAACATTTATTTAAGTAATCAGTTTAATCTGCGTAATCTGTGATGAAAATTCAATCAATCAAAAATGATTAATTATGCAAAACGAACCCAATTTTCAAAAAAGTCAAATGTTTATAACCGAAATGATGACAAGGAATTACAACGAAAAATACACAATGGACACTTGGTCAAAACAAACCCAATCAAACCCAATTTGTAGTGAGCCTGTCGAACCTATTTCAAACCAGCTTCTCAGCCTGTCGGGCGTATTTCAAGGTTTTTTATGGTGAGCTTGTCGAACTATTATTTTAACTTGACCTTAATCCCCTTTTTGCGATATTCAGCTACAAGCCCTTTTAAGTCTTGTATTAGAACTTCCATCTCTTGGGTATTTTCAAGCAGATTCTCGTATAACCGCGCATCGTTTATGAAGCTGGCAGCGGTGCCCTGGCCATTGTTCACCTTCTCCAAAATTAGCCGCAGCTCCGCCGCTGTTTTACTTGCTTCCTCACTTGCATTAACCCCGGCAGCAAGGAATTTTTGAAGTTCGTCCAATGTCTGTGTAGCTTGCTTTGATACACCAGACAGATTAGCCAAGGTAGTCTTGATATTTTCTTTGTTCGCCTTGTCGCCAAGAATATCGTTGGCGTTATCTATAAAAGCGCTAAGGCCATTAACCAGCTCTTCCAATTTTTTCTGGCTCTCTTCCGGGAAAAATTCGCTGGTCATACCTGTCGAGCCCTGCAACAGCATTTTGTCGACCAGGAACTTTGTTTCCGGCCGGTTTGGGTCACGCGGCGTCAAAGGCAAGGCAGGGTCAACTGAAAGCTCGATGTAACTGCTGCCCAACCCACGTGTCATCAATTTCACTTCAACGTTGGATGGAATATTGACGTATTTTTTATTAATACTAAGAATAACCATCGTTTGATGATACTCCAAACCGGTATTCAAGTCTTTGCGTATCTGCGGAGGCATAACTTTTGTCACGCTGCCGATTGGATAGCCGCAAAAGCGAACGGGAGTATCCTTCAGCACCCCCGGTGCTGTCGGGAACTGAACAAACACTTGAAACGAACGGAGTTTGCTGACAACTGTGGGAAAATCGTTAAACATAAATATAAGCCATACAATTGCGCAAATAGCTACTACCACAAAAACGCCTACGATAATATTGCGTTTTCTCTGTGCGGTTTCATAATCACTCACTTTTTGCTCCCTTTCAAATCGGTTCGACCTTCCAGAAACAATTCTCTTATGGCACGCAGAGGATAGCCGCTATCGTTGAGTTTTTTTATCAGTTTAATTCGCTCTATTGCTTTTTCGTCAAACAGCCGTCTGCCGGTCGGCGTAATCTCTGTGGGCTCAAGCAAAGCGACCATTAGGTAATATTGCAAAGATTGTCGAGAAATGCCAGCTTTTTTTGCGGCAGCACCTACTGACGTTAACTTGCTTTTCTGACTCAAAGATTACCCTCATATACGCTTTTAATGCCTCTGCTCCGGCGAAAACCGCAAATTATCCGATTTTCCCAACTGCGGTGGCTACCAGAGCAAGAAACGAGGCTTTTACCTGCTCAAATTTCAGTTGCCTCACAGCTTCTTTTGAGTTTATCGATTTATTTAATTTCTTCGACAATTGCGGAGAAATCATTAACAAATAATCAAAACCACACGGTATACGGCCCTGACTTTGTCGAAAGGCCTCCCGCAGCAGCCGTTTCAGCCGATTGCGCTCAACTGCGCCACCGCAGGATTTGCCAACAGAAATACCCAGTCGCGGGTAACCACAATCATTTTCTGCTGCATACAGCACAAGCAATCCATTGGCGACCCGCACTTTGCGGGCCAATACAGCTTCAAATTGTTTATTACTGACAAGTCTTTTTTTTTTCGAGAAGAAAAACTGCTTCAAGATTCCACCATAAATCGCCGGCAACTTAATCACTTATTAAATATATTATCGGCTTTTTGCTGCTGTGGCAATACCTCTGCATTTGGCAGGTAACCAACCGAATAATAACCCGAAAAATAGCAAATCTCCTCCGTATATAGATATGGACAACTCCCAGGCGGTCTGGTTTACGCTGGCCTATGGGCATACATACTATCAGCTTCCCGTTGTTTAGATAGCACCTCTGCGCTGAGATGGCGGTTCATAGCCCGAGAATCCAGAATACCGGCATATTCTCTGCTTTGCTGCGAGACAACAACCGGCATATATTCTATTTTATTGTGTTCCATCAGCTCAACAGCTTTGGATAATACCACATCAGGCGTTACTATGTCGACAACCGGCTCAGCAATATCGAGCGCCACCAGCCGGTCGTTCAATTCACCTGCTACAAAGATATTTCTGATGCCATCAAGTGTAACGGCACCTATGACCTTTCTGTGGTCATCGACCACATAGTAACACGGATGATAGGTGCTGCTGACCATTTTTAAAACATCGCTCAAAGAAGTGCCGGCTGCTATAGCAGGCACATTGGTTTCCATCACATTGCTGACTTTATAGGTTTTGATAAGGTCTTCTTCTGTAACATTAAGGCCTAATTCACCGGCTTTGCCGGCGCCATATTTAACGCCTATCGGACCAATCATCTGAAGTATGAACGCCCCTATAACTACGACCAGCAGCATCGGCCCGCTTATATTGCTTTCAAACCTGTGGCTTGCTATTATCAGCAGAGCCACCGCAATTCCACCCTGCGGATACAGACAAAAGCCCAGGTATTTTCTGATTGTTTTTACTGTATGCCCGCAAACTCCGCCCAAATACGCCCCCAGCGTTTTGCCGCCGATACTGCCTGCAACATAAGCAGCGACCAGCACCCAAATCTCTTCATTCATGTGAGCGAAATTGACCCTTGCCCCGACAAGGACGAAGAAAAGTATATATAGTGGAGCAAAAAACTTATGCAAAACTTCCAAAACCGCCTGAGCAATATGTGGCCTAATATTGACCAGAGTGGCCCCCAATGCCATCGCCGCCAGTATGACGTCCATCTTAAGCCATATCGCTACACCGAGAATCACCAGCACGATACTCATAACAAACGGTAGAATTTTTTCCGAGCTCCCCATTTTCGAGAGCTGCCAGCTTAGCAATATTGCAGCGATAAAACCTAACGCCAACGCCCCGAATATTTCATAAAACGTACCAAATAGAGCGTTTACAAATCCTGATTCCTGATGTCCTGTGATTACACCTACAACACTGATGCTAATGGCGTATAGTACCAGAGCCAGAGCATCATCGAGAGTAACGATAGCGGTGAGCATAGCGGTAAGAGGCCCTCTGGCTTTGTATTCCCAGAGTACAGCGATAGTAGAAGCCGGGTCAGTGGCAGAGCAGATAGCAGCGAATACGACGCTGACGGCTAAAGCAGTCTGCCAACCAGAAAAATACCACATTGCAAAGAAAGTGAACACCCCAACCAGCAGAAAAGCAGTAACGCCCTCAAAAAGCAGGACGATAGGGACCTGTTTTCCGAATTTGAGGAAAATATCTCGTTTAAGCTCCCCGCCGACCAAAAAACCGATAATCCCCAGCGCAACCATATTGAAAAGTTCGAGCGATTGAACCACCGCCTGGGGGATGAATCCGAGAACGGGTCCCAATATCACTCCAATAGCGACATAACCTACAATCTGTGGAATGTGGAGTTTTTTGACAAGCCACGCCGCCGCGATTCCAGCCAAAATCGCAGCACCTATTATCAAAATGTAGTTAGGAACATTGGCTTGAGCCAAAATCGATTCTAATAACTTACCCATTGTCTTATTTTGTCTTATAGAATGCGGAAATGCCCACACGGGCTCTTAACCAGAACAAGAAATTGTAGCAGTTTGTAATGCAGTGTCAAAAAGTATCCTTCATGCCCACCGATAGCTCTGCCACAGGTAAAACCACAAGTTTGCGAACTTTAGTTTTGATTTATGGCATAAATGATGTATATTATTCGTATTGAACTCCAATTTTTCAAGACAAAGATAAAATGTCCAAAAAGAACAATCAGTTGAGTTTACGGCTTATATTCATTATTTCCACAATTATATTTGCCGCGATGCTAATTTTGCCGGGATGCAAAAAACAGCCGGTCGAGCAAGCCCATACAGAGCATAATCACAACAAACCCCCGTCATCTGCACCAACGGTCGAAAGCCCTAATAAAGCTGCAAAGCCAAAAGCTGATATTATTGCCAGCCCGAAGGCCAGCCCAAAAACAAATCTAAGAGATGTCATCAGGGCAGCAAGGACTTGGGGGCCGGTTTACACTTCCTGGTTTGGCCAAAAGGCGCCGGACTTCACCCTGACCGACATCAACGGCAAACAGCATACGTTAAGTGATTACCGTGGCAAAAACGTTATGATTATCTTCTGGGCGACCTGGTGTACCCCTTGTATAATGGAGATTCCACATCTAATCGCCTTACGGAACCTCATCGGCGAGGACAAGCTGGCAATGCTGGCCATATCTTATATAAGCACATTCCCCCCGGAAACCACTGAAAAGGTCAAAGACTTCGTAGAACAAAGCAAAATTAACTATACGGTCTTTTCCACCGATGCCGGCACAATGCCGTCGCCTTTCAGCCGCATATCCGGTATTCCCTGCAGCTTTTTTATCGATTCCGAAGGCAAAATAAAGCTGGCTACCGAAGGTTTGCTATCACTGGGCGAAATCAAAGCCATACTGCAGGCTGAATAATCGTAAAATAGTTGAGCCTGCGTTAAAAAACCTTAAATTTTTTCTGGACAATGCCGAATAAGGCAGTTAGAATGGATGTTTTAGTAAGCTAATTATTTTGTATTTCGTATAGAATTAAAGGTAGTAACCTATGGCACATAAAAAGGGACAAGGCTCTACAAGAAACGGCAGAGACAGCAACGCCCAGTACAGGGGCGTGAAGCTGTTCGGCGGCCAAAAGGTTGTGGCCGGCTCAATCCTCGTCCGACAGTGCGGGACGAAATTTTTCCCAGGCTCAAACGTGGGGATGGGCAAGGACTACACATTGTTCGCTACAACGGACGGACAAGTGCGTTTCCAGGGCCGAAAAATCCACGTCGTCTGACACTCAGAAAAACATATTAGACAAACAAAAGGAAAGGATGGTTGCACACCATCCTTTTTTTATATATAAGCACGCAATACGACATACGAGAATTATGTTTATCGACAAGGCAAAAATCTGGGTCAAGGCAGGAGACGGCGGCAATGGCTGCATGAGCTTCCGCCGGGAAAAATTCATTCCCAAGGGCGGCCCGGACGGCGGCGACGGAGGAAAAGGAGGCAGCGTCTATTTCCATGCGGTGGAGGACCTCGACACCTTAATGGATTTCGCCGGCAAACATCACTGGCGCGCCCAGAACGGCCAGGGCGGCTCAGGAAACAATAAACACGGAGCAAATGGCCAAGACCTGATAATCAAAGTCCCACCGGGCACGCTTATTTACGATGCCGAGTTGGAGTTGCCTCTCAAGGACCTTAACGAAATTGGAATGAAGGTTTGCATCTGCCGCGGCGGAAGGGGCGGAAAAGGCAATAAGGCCTTTGCAACCTCAACTAACCAGACCCCAAGATACGCCGAACCAGGTAAAAAAGGTCAGGAAAGAAATCTCCGGCTCGAATTGAAACTCATCGCCGATGTCGGAATTGTCGGTTTGCCTAATGCCGGAAAAAGCACTCTTATTGCACGCTGCTCCGCTGCGAGGCCGAAAATCGCTGATTATCCATTCACCACTCTTGAACCAGTACTCGGTATCGTCGAGCTAAGCGACTACCGGCGATTCGTAATGGCTGACATCCCGGGCCTGATTGAAGGCTCTCATAAAGGAGCTGGTCTGGGCATCGAATTTTTAAAACACATTGAAAGAACTCGAATAATTGTGCACATCCTTGATATAATGCCCACAGTTGGTTCTGACCCCATAGGAAATTACAGAGCCATCCGCAGCGAATTGGAGCAATACAGCAAAAAACTGGCTCAAAAAGAGGAAGTTATTGTTGCCAACAAAATAGACCTCGACCCAGATGGGAAAATTGTTGAAGATTTGAAGAAAAAACTCAAAAAAACGGTTTATCCAATCTCAGCAATTACCGGAAAAAGAGTAAAAGAATTGACTGAAATTTTGTGGCAAAAGGTGAAAGGGGCAAAAGCAGGTAAATGAGTGAATGCGTGGATGAGAGGATGACGGAGGGCAGAGGACGAACAATGGCGAGCTGGTTACGTCTCCGAACTTATGGAAGGTTCTCTATGTCAGCGAGGTCTTGGTGTCTGCCGGAGGCTTTTTTATTGGCCTTGAGGTGCTTTAAGCTAATCAGGTTTACTTTCACGCCGTCCAGAACATCCACGACCCGTTCATCGTAGCATTCACTGAAATTGACACCGGAAACCGTCGTGGCGAGTTCTATCCTGACAGGCGGCACGCCCATACGGATAATTTGCCATTCCTTGAGGAACGTTTCAGGTGACAATTCTGGATGGTCAAAGCCAAATTCTTTGAGGACGGCAACAATCTTCTCCGCATTGGCAGGATTCATTGCAGTCCAGATATCCATATCGGCGGTGGCCCGCGGATAACCGTGATAACCAACCGCATATCCGCCAATTAGCAGATACTCAACCTGATGAGCGTTGAGTAATTTCAAGAACTCTTTGAAGTCGGGTGGCAGACGGATTGTAGCCATAGATAATTTGCCGCATCAACTCAACGGCTTCCAGACGTTCGTAAGGAGTCTTGGAAAGCCAATATGATTTATCATCTGGTTCGTCAAAAAGCGATGCTACTGTGAAAGCATCTTTTTGTATCTTCGGAAAACCGAGTTTGTCCATGCAATAATTATACCAGAAAAAAACATCTGTGTAAACAACTAATCGCGTCATTGGCATAGATTGACATCGGCAAAAAAATAAGGTAAAAGATATAAGACAAGATTCAAGAATTATGAACATAATCGCAGTAGATATCGGAAATACAAATATCACAATCGGCCTTTACCTCGGGGACGAAGAGCAATTTATTAAATCTATCCCAGGCCGGTCGCGGAAAGAGCTCATAAGCTGTCTCAAGTCGGCTTGGCAAAAAGTCCCCATCGTCAAAAGCTCCAAAGAAAAAAAACGCAACGGCGTAATCGTTGTCAGCAGTGTAAAACCCGCATGGACAAAGCTTATCGAGCAAACAGTCAAAGATAATCTCGGCGAAAGAATATTCATCATAGGTAAAGATATTCCTTTGCCGATGACCCTTTGGGTAGATGAGCCGGATAAGGTCGGCACCGACAGGGTTGTGGCTGCCGCAGCGGCTTACGCTGTGGTCGAGGATGCAGTAGTCGTTGCTGACTTTGGCACTGCCGTCACCATCGACCTTGTTGACGAAAAAGGTATTTTTCTCGGCGGCGTTATCTGTCCGGGCTTTGAAATCAGCGCCAAGGCTTTAAAAGAAAATACCGCTCAGCTACCGAAGGTAAAAGTCACCAGGCCGAAAATGCCGTTCGGCAAAACTACAACTGAGGCCATAAACTGCGGACTGTATTATTCTGCTGTCGCGACGCTACAGGAAGTAATCAGGCATTACGCTGAGAAAATCGGGAAATGGCCGCACACCGTACTTACCGGCTCCGCCGCCGAGACAATAAAGGACGACTGCGAGTTTATCGATTCCTACGTGCCGAACCTGGTCGTCAAAGGCATCGTTTTGGCATACCGCAAATATACCAAAGAAAAGGAGTAAAACCACCCCTCTTATGAGCGCATTCGCTGCAGTAACAACCGGCAAAGGCACCGGCGCAATATCTACTATTCAAGTCTTCGGCGATTCAGCCGAAACTATCATAAAAAAAATATTCAGCCCCGCAGGGAAAACCCCAGCAGTCTTTAAGCCAGGCAAAATCCTGCTCGGCACAATCAGCGACGGCACAGAGACTATCGACCAGGTTACGATTGGCTGTGAAGGACCCGGCAATTTCGCCATAAACTGCCACGGCAATCCGCTCATCGTTGCTTGTTTAATGCAATTGCTGCAAAGGAATGGGGCCGCATTGTTAACCGCAGAAAAGCTTCTAACTAAAATTTTCTCTATCGAAAAACCCGTCAATACAATTGCACTCGAAGCTAAACTGACCCAACTGCAGGCCAAAACCATTCAAGGCACCAAAATAATTGTTAATCAAGTCGATGCAGGCCTGACCAAAAAGATAGAAGAATGGCTGCAGAACATAAACACAATATCTCTTAAACAGATTAAAGCCGACACAGAGCAAATCCTCAAAGACAGCGGAACTGCAAAACTGATTATCTTCGGCTGCACGATAGCCTTGTCCGGGCCGCCAAACACCGGCAAAAGCACCTTGCTCAATTTCTTGGCCGGCAAGCAAAAAGCAATAGTCACCGACATCAAAGGCACAACCCGTGACTGGGTTAGCGCCCAATGCCGGGTAGGCCCGCTTTCCGTGGAGCTAATTGACACCGCTGGATTAGATGAAAAACTCACACCCATCTCTGAAGATACTATTGAAAAAGCATCTCAGCAAAAAAGCATTGAGATTTTAGATAAGGCAGACTTAGTCTTGCTCGTTTTGGATAATAACCAAACCAGCGACCAGCTTGACGACCACCTGCTTAAACAAATCTCTGATAAAAAGGTGCTAACTATTCTAAATAAATGTGATTTGCCTGCAAAATTCGATACAGGCAAACTACTGCAAATTTTAGCAAACACAGTGCAAATAAGCGCCAAATTCGGCAACGGCATTGAAAACCTCTGTGAGAAAATCCGACAAATCTGTGGTGTAGATAATTTTGACCTCAAAAGCACGATTTGCTTCACCAGCCGACAGGAAAATCTGCTAAAACAACTGCAAAAAACCAAATCCAAACAGCAGGCAGTTTCAGTTATAACAGAGTTGTTAAACGGCCGATTGAGAGTATAATCTGCTTCTATGACCACAACACCCGAAAAACTAACGCCTGCGATGAAGCAGTTTGCCAGGTTCAAGCAGAAATACCCCGACTGCATACTCTTTTTCCGTATGGGCGATTTCTACGAGACTTTTTACGAAGACGCCAAAATCTGTTCACGCATCTGCGGCCTGGTCCTGACCAGCAGAAGCAAAGGCAACAACCCCATCCCGCTGGCCGGCGTGCCATACCACGCTGTCGAAGGATACCTGAAAAAAATGTTGCAGGCCGGCTGCAAAGTCGCGGTCTGCGAGCAGGTCGAAGACCCGAAACTCGCAAAAGGCGTTGTCAAACGTGACATTGTGCGAATCGTCACCCCGGGCACTCTCACCGATGATATCCTTTTAGATGCCAAGGAAGATAATTTCCTCTGCGCGGTTAATTTGGGAACGAATGCAAAAGTGGCAATCAGCTGGGTCGATATCTCTACCGGCCATTTCTTCGCCCAGGATATACCCGAAAAAAACCTGCTTGATGAGCTGCTGCGGCTCTCCCCCGCCGAGTGTCTGCTGCCCGACCGTCGGGGCGAGCTGTTCGAAGCCGAAACAAGAAAACTGGCCGCAGATATCGCTCAGATGACCGGTGCCATCGTAACAGAACGTCCCCCCTGGTATTTCGACCCATACCAGTCAGAAAAAAGACTCTTAAAACATTTCGGCACTACCACTCTTGAAGGTTTCGGTATCGGTGACGGAGACAATAGTCTCGTTCCTCCTGCCGGCGCCGTCATCGAATATCTGAACGAAACACAAAAGACCACTCTCAGCCACATCCAGAGCCTGAAGAAAATCAATCGCAAAAATTTCCTGCAAATTGACCAGACTTCTCTGGCAAGTCTCGAAATCCTGCGAACCATTCGCACCGAAAGCAAAAAAGGAACACTGCTGGACTGCCTCGATGAAACACTCACATCGATGGGCGGCAGAATGTTCAAAAACTGGTTGTGTATGCCGCTCTGCGACCTCGGCGCAATAGAGCTTCGCCAGGACACTATCGAAGAAATGATAAATTCCGACACTAAATTAGCCGACATTCGCAAACTGCTTGCCGACATTGCAGATTTAGAGAGAATCGCCGCTCGCATCAGCACATTCCGCGCAACCCCGAGGGATTTCGTTGCCCTCGAAGCCACATTAAGACAGGTACCGCTGCTGCGGGAGCTTCTCCGGCAATCCACCGCCGACCTCGCTTTACAGTTGGCCCAAAAATGCGACAGTATGGACGAGCTTGCCGATTTACTCGCCTCCGCCATCGAGCCGCAGTGCCCTTCGCACCTTCGTGACGGCGGCGTAATAAAAAAAGGATTTGACGAAGAGCTCGACCGCTTGCGCTCAATCTCAAAAGACGGACAAAGCTGGCTGCGAAACTATCAAAAGCAGCAGTCCCAGCGAACCGGCATCGCAAATCTGAAAATCGGCTACAACAAAGTCTTCGGCTACTATATAGAAGTAACCCGCTCAGCAGCAGGTAAAGTCCCCCACGACTATGTCAGAAAGCAAACAATCAAAAATGCGGAACGCTACATTACTGATGAATTAAAAGAATATGAAACGCAGGCCCTAAGCGCCGACGAAAAAGCATTGGAATTGGAGCTCCAATTGTTCGAGCAAATCCGCACGCAGGCCGCTCAATACATAAGCCGATTGCAAAACCTCGCCGACACCATCGCACAGTGCGATTGTCTGACAGCCCTTGCCTACCTGGCGGGGCGGCGAAACTACATCAGGCCGAAAATAACCGACGGCGGCGAACTTGTCATATATGAGGGAAAGCATCCCGTCCTCGCTGAAACACTCGGCGCAGAATTCGTCCCTAACGATATCGAACTCGGCGGAAATTCCGGCGACTGTTTAATCATCACAGGCCCCAATATGTCCGGCAAGAGCACTTACATAAGGCAAACCGCCCTGCTGGTCATTATGGCTCAGGCCGGCTCCTTTATCCCCGCCAAAGATGCCCAGCTTGGCTTGGTCGATAGAATCTTCACCCGCGTCGGCGCTTCCGATGAGCTTGTTCGCGGCCAGTCAACCTTTATGGTCGAAATGACCGAGACTGCAAACATTATTAACAACGCTACCGAAAAATCACTGGTAATCCTTGATGAAGTAGGTCGCGGCACCAGTACTTACGATGGCCTCGCCCTTGCCTGGGCCATTACCGAACATATCGCAAACAAACTAAAGTGCCGAACGCTTTTTGCTACGCACTATCACGAGCTTACGGAATTAGCTGAACTATTCACGAATGTTAAGAATTGCAACGTTGCCGTCCGTGAATGGGCCGATGAGGTCGTCTTTTTGCATAAGATTCTGCCCGGCGGAACAGACAAAAGTTACGGCATCCACGTCGCAAAATTAGCAGGCGTCCCTAAACCTATCGTCGAGCGAAGCAAAGAAATCTTAGAAGAGCTTGAAAACACCTTCGCCAAGGAAGCCACCAGCCGAGGCCTCGCTAAACACAAAACAAAACAGCCGCAGGACATACTATTCGTCCAAAAACATAAATCCGTCCTCGATAAACTCTCATCGACGGACGTGAACAACTTGACCCCGATAGATGCTATTAACTTGCTCAATCAAATAAAAAAGGAAATAGATGGAACGTAAGGCAAAAGTTTCGGCAAAGCAAACAAAGCTCTCCAACAAAAAGCTGTGCTCGCTTGCGAAAGGCAAATCCGGCGTCTCAGACGCCCGTATAATCTCTCCGTCAGAAGTGGTAACTGCCGGCTGGGTTCGCTTGAAGTGTCAGTTTGGATGCGATGGTTTCGGCCAGTGTCTGGTTTGTCCACCCTTTACGCCGACACCGCAGCAGATGCGCAACGTCTTGGATACTTATCACCGGGCGGTATTACTCCATTGCCAGCCGGATGCCGATGTAAAGGCAATCGCCGCCGAATTGGAGCGCGAGATTTTTCTCTCCGGCTGCTGGAAGGCCTTCGGCCTCGGCGCAGGCCCTTGTTATTTTTGCAAAGAATGTAACTTAAAAGAAAAATGGTGTCGCCACGCTGACCGTGCGCGTCCATCGATGGAGGCCTGTGGAATCGATGTCTTTTCAACGGTTAAAAAGGTCGGCTTCCCCATCGAAGTCGTCCGAACCACCCGCCAGTGCCCTAACTATTATGGCTTGATACTGGTCGATTGATTCAGGGCGAACCTTAAATAAACCCAAAATCCCATTCAAAGTCTAGAGGATTAACCGCAAAGATCGCAGAGACCACTGAGAAAAGTAAATTTAAAAACAAAAAATATAGCTCTGCGTTCTCAGCGTTCTCTGCGGTAAAAAGGCGAATTTGCGTCAACTATATTGACAGAAACCAATAAAGCCGGTATCCTGTAATTATGGCCGAACATAAACAAGATACGTTAGCCAATTTTCTCACCGCGGCCCTCGATATGGAAGATGAAATCAGCAATAGCGTTTACAAAGACTATATGGACGCAAAAAACTGGCCGAAAAATCTAAAGCCGGAAGCCTTCCAAAAAATAAAAGAATACTTGACTGTCCTCATAGAAGATACGCGAAAACACAGAAAAACAATCGCAGGGCTTATTGAACAGCATGACCAGGATTAGGAACCGGAATAAAGAGAAAATCATCAGCGAGTTTGAAATGATGAAGGATTTCGAGCTGACCGCGAGAGACGTCTACATCAGGATTACAAAATCGCCTGATGTGAAAGACCAGCAAATTAAAGACGTCTTCGCAAAAATAGCTGAAGATGAGCAGCGTCACGCTGACGTCGTCCAGAAAATCATCAATATCGCATCAAACGCCTTGTAACGGTCTGCCATCGAGCTATATTTTCAGATTTACTAAATACGCTTTTAAAAACTTTTCTATGGCTTTGATAGTTTCATCTTTGACCGTGCGCGGACTCCGGGCAACCCAGTCCGTAAAATTGTAAAGCTCCTGTGTATCGACCTCGAGCCATTTTCCATTCCTGTATAAAAACACAAACAACGTGGTCATCGCGATACGCTTATTGCCGTTTTGAAAGGGATGGTTTTTTATCAGAAGATAAAAAAGCATACTCGCTTTAGGTATAAGGGTCGGATACAGAGACTTTTTAGCAAAACTCTGAAAGGGCGTGGCCAGGCAACTCTCCAGCGCATTTGGAAAACGAGTAGAGAATTCTGGTATCGGCTCATCGAAAGACAGCTCCTCCTGCGCCAGCTTGAAAGCAATGTACTCTATATCTTTTATAGTCACTCTTACTAATTTTCGGCGGTAGAGAGGCCGGTCAGAGTGACGGCCGTCTTTCACGTTCTTATTTTTCATTATTCTGAACCTAAGAGTTTCAGTACTTGGCCATACTCTCTAATTGTCTTTTCTACAGCGCCGTCAATTTCCTTTTTATCTTCGTCGCTCAGCACTTTCCCTAAGATATTCGCTACATATTTCCGGGCTATCGCATAATTCCTTCCGGCTTTTACTGCCTTTATTTGCCCCTTCTTCACCTTCTTATAAACAGCTATTCTGCTGATGCCCAAAATCTCGGCTAACTGGGGAATAGTTATATATTTGTTCTCATTCATAGAAACCGCCTTTTAATTCCAATAAGTGCTTGTCCCACACAGAGTTAAGCCACATCATCTCTTGTTAACTTATGTACTTTTGTTAACTTATGTTAACAGCTACAGACAAGGTTAACATAAAAAGTATAGCAAGCCAAGTATAATTTCAAAAAATCTATATGCGGAGATTCACTACAAATGACCGTCTATTTTGCCCTGTTCAGCAGTGCCCAAACCTTTTTCCCGTCAAACCAGAACTTGTCCTGAGCGAAGTCGAACGGATTCACGGCTAATTTTTTCTTCGTGTTTTTTGTGTCTTTTTGTGGCCAAATAAATCAGCGAAATCCGTGGAATCTGTGGTTAATTTTTCTTTGTGTCTTCGTGTCCTCGTGGCAAAAAAATCCCTGTTAACTTAGGCAACCTGCACCCAATTTTTCTTTGTGTTTTTTGTGCTTTTTCGTGGCTAAAAAAATTTCAATCAAATGCGCAGGGGGGGTAAAAAATTTTCGAGTATTTTCAAACGTTTCTATACTATTTTCAAACGTTTCATATCAATTTTCGAATATTTTCGAACGTTTTCAAACGTTTTCGAACGTTTCTTTTAAAAACTTGCGCGTTTGGTGCTACCCCAAATTACCCATCTTCCCCATCTTAACACTTCCTCTTTTACCCTTCATCCATCCTCCGTCGTCTGTCTTCCGTCATCCGTCTTCCGGCGGAGGAGCCAGCCAAGGCGCCGGCTGACCAGCACATCTGGAGACTATAGCCCCCACAGGGGCCATCGGCATCGATAACCTCGCCTGCAAAAAATAAACCCGGACAAATCTTAGACTCCATCGTCTTACTGTCTATCTCAGCGACACTTACGCCGCCGCGAGTGACTATCGCCTCAGCAATCGGCCGAGTGTTTGTAACAGAAAGCGGCAGGGCCTTTAGGTTGCTGATTAACTTTTTCCGAACATCCTTTTTGAGCTGGCTGGCCTCAATCTCATCGACGCAACCAGCCAGCGTGCATAAAACCTCCGAAACCCGCCTCGGCACAAATTCCATCAAAATGTTAACAACTTTCTTTTTCGGATTTGCCGCTATAAGTGCTGTAACCTCCGTTCCCAGCTGTACTTCTGTAATTTGCGGGACGAGGTCGAGCGTAATTTCGAGAGGCTTTTCGAAAGCTGGCAAACGGTCGGTCAGGTGCCGGCTCATATCCCACACCGCAGGACCGCCTATGCCGTCGTCAGTAAAAACAAGCGCCCCGGCGGTGGTAATTTTTTTATTATTTATGCGTGCAGAGACTTTTACGTTTTCGACAGCGGTTCCCGCAAGCTGTCCCAGCCAATTTTCGCGAGTTACAAGCGGCACCAGCGACGCTTTGGGTTCGACAATTGTATGCCCCAGTTCCTTCGCGAATCTGTAACCATCGCCGGTTGAGCCGGTCTGAGGAAAAGACAATCCTCCTGTTGCGATAATTACTTTCTCAGCGACAAAACCATCGCGGCTTGTATGGATTGTAAAAGAATTTTCTTCCCTCGCTATACTTTTGACGGGTTTATCGAAAAAGAAGCGCACGCCAAGACTTTTGGCTCGCTTTATTAAACAATCTCGGACATCGGAGGCACGGTCAGAAGCAGGAAATACACAGCCATCTTTTTCGACAATGCTTTCCATGCCCAATTCGCGGAAGAACTGGCAGACCTGCTCTGGCGTAAACCTATGCAAAGCATAGCTTAGGAATCTGCCTTTCGGGCCGAAGGCCCGCACAATCTCATCGGGACCGGCCAGATGAGTAAGATTGCACCTTCCGCCGCCTGTCAGGAGAAGTTTTCTGCCCACAGTGGTATTGCTTTCGAACACAGCCGTTTCAGCATTTGCGATGGCGCAGTGAATAGAAGCCATCAGGCCTGCGGGCCCAGCTCCGATTATGCAGATTTTCGTTCGTTTCAATCTAAATCTCCTCAAGCCATCGCCGTCCGCCTGAGGCGGATAAATGCCGGCGACGGCTAAACATAGACAAAAGCAATTAGGTCTATATAATAGTCTCGATTAGATTTTTTGGAGAGCAAAATATGGCTAAAATCACCAAGCTTGATGATATCGTATCTTTGTGCAAACGGCGTGGCTTCATATTTCAATCCAGCGAAATCTACGGCGGGTTAGGCAGCTGCTACGACTATGGCCCGTTAGGCGTTGAGCTAAAAAATAATGTTAAAAAGGCCTGGTGGAAGGCGGTGGTGCAGATGCGCGACGACGTCGTAGGGTTGGACTGCAGTATCCTGATGCACCCATTGGTCTGGAAGGCATCCGGCCATGCGGACAAATTCGCCGACCTGATAGCAGAATGCAAAAAATGCAACGTCAGGACCCGTGTTGACCACCTTAAAGAGAAGATTACAGAGCAGACTGAGGAGCATACCGAACATATCGCAATCGACGCAGCGATGGCAGGGGCTGGCGATTTAAGCAACAAGGTATGTCCTAACTGCGGCATGGTAGGCCGATTCACCGAGCCGATGCCGTTTAAGCTTATGTTTGAAACGCAAATGGGAGCTAATATTGACGACTCAATGACGATGCATCTTCGCCCCGAAACTGCCCAGGGAATCTTTGTCAATTTTAGAAACGTCCTCGACACTACCAGAGTCAAGATTCCTTTCGGAATTGCCCAAATCGGCAAAAGTTTTCGCAACGAAGTAACAACCAAGGCATTTATTTTTCGCACGCGCGAATTCGAGCAGGCGGAGCTTGAGTTTTTCTGCGAGCCCGGCACTGATGAGAAATGGTATGAACACTGGAAAGAAGCGAGGTTCAACTGGTACATAAATTTGGGTATAAAGAAAGAGAACCTGCGATTTCGCGAGCACGATGCTAATGAGCTTGCACATTATGCCAAGGCCTGCGTTGATATTGAATATAAATTTCCGTTCGGCAGCGGTGACTGGCAGGAGCTCGAGGGCGTTGCAAACCGCACGGACTACGACCTGCGGCAGCATCAGCGGGGAATGAGGACGCTTAATAAGTGGTTCGAAAACGACAGGAAGCTGACAAATATTGGATTAGCAGACGAGGCGGAAGATTACCAGTCTGGGCCGCTTTCATACTTCGATGATGAGAAAAAACGGCGCTACATTCCCTATGTGATTGAGCCAAGTGCCGGCATAGACAGAAGTGCATTGGCTTTTTTAGTTGATGCATACGATGAAGAAGAAGTTCGTGGTGAAAGAAGAAACCTGTTGCGATTTCACCCTGCCCTTGCACCGGTTAAGGCGGCAATCTTCCCCTTAGTCAAAAGAGATGGTATGCCGGAAATAGCATGCAATGTTCACAACGAGCTAAAAAAGTACTTTAACTGCTTCTATGACGAAAAAGGCGCAATTGGCAGGCGCTACCGCAGACAGGATGAGGCGGGGACACCATTCTGTGTAACTATCGACGGCCAAACAACAGAAGATAACACTGTAACAATCCGTGAACGCGATTCGATGGAGCAAATAAGGGTTTCGACCGACCAATTACTTAACCACCTGCGGGAAAAACTGGATATGTGACAAATGGTCATTGATAAATTAGAAAATGCATATCTATATGCCGGCCTTTCTGCAAAGATAGAAAAGGGCCTTGGAGTCTTGAAAGACAAGAAGCTATCTACAAAGAAGGATGGGCGTTACGACATTAATGGTGACAATCTTTACTACATTATCCAACGCTACACAACCAAGCCCATCGAGGAAGGCAGGTTAGAAGCCCACAAAAAGTATATTGATATTCAATTTGTAACAAGCGGCGAAGAGGTGATAGGGCATTCTTTCCCTGGTCAACTCGATATCCAGGAACCATACGATGAAGCCAAAGACGTAGTTTTCTATAAAGTACCAGATGAAATCAATACCGTAAAATTGAGCAAGGGAATGTTCTGTATCCTGTTCCCACAGGACGGCCATACGCCCGGCTGCCAGCTAAATGGCCCATCCAATGTTGTCAAAGTGGTAGTAAAGCTAAAAATAAATGCCGAATAATACAAACACTTATATCGTGGGGCTGAAAGATAAAACTAACCAGAAAGTAACACTTGCAGGTTGGCTGTATCAGGCCCGCTCAAGCGGTAAGATTCAATTTTTAATTATCCGCGACGGAACAGGATTATGTCAGTGCATCGTAGAAAAAGGCAAAGTTTCAGAGAAGCTATTTGATGAACTAAAGCATCTTGGGCAAGAATCGTCTCTGACCGTAACCGGCGTCGTCCGGGCTGATGAAAGAAGCGTTGGCGGCTACGAATTAGTCGTAACCGACGCGAAAATTATCTCGCCTACGACCGATTATCCCATCACGCCGAAATCGCACGGCATCGATTTTCTCCTCAAAAACCGCCACTTACATCTTCGCTCGCAGCAGCCGTGGTGCATCGGCAGAGTGCGCCATACGCTGGTTAATGCGATAAGGCAATTTTTTAACGATAATGGTTTTACCCTTATAGATACGCCGATTTTTACAGGTATTGCCGGCGAAGAGGCAGGTAGTTTGTTCGAGGTTGACTATTTCGGTGAGCCTGTACACCTGACCCAGACGGGCCAACTACATCTCGAAGCAACTGCAATGAGTTTCGGCAAGGTCTATTGCTTTGGCCCGACGTTTAGAGCAGAAAAAAGCAAAACCCGAAGACACCTGACAGAATTCTGGATGGTCGAGCCAGAAGTTGCCTTTATTGACCTCGATGGTCTGCTTAAGCTTGCTGAAAATTTTGTGTCTTTCATTGTCAGAGGAACTCTTGAGAAAAATCGGGCAGAACTAGAAACTCTCGGCGCAGATATTGCCTCACTTGAAAAAATTACTCCGCCCTTCTATCGTCTGACCTACACTCAGGCGGCAGAGATTCTAAAGAGCAAAAAAACACAGGATTTTATGGCTACTCAGTTAAATGAGTTTAAAACCCAAAAGAAACAGCTTGAAGATAAAATTGCGGCCCTCGAGACCGAGGCCAAGGGGGTAATAAAACAATGGAGAGGGGACAAAATCGCAGCTGAGCTTATTGACCTTCGCATCGAACTGAATGAGCTTGAGGTGAAGATTGAGAATAACCCCAAACACGCAAAACTGGCCGCCGAATTTACCTGGGGCGAGGATTTGGGCGGCAGCGATGAAACAATAATATCGCTTATGCACGATAAGCCGGTCTTTGTTACCTGCTATCCCAAAGAGGCAAAGGCATTTTACATGAAGACCGACAGGGATAATGGCAAGGTTGTTCTGAATTTTGATATGCTTGCTCCGGCGGGCTTCGGCGAAATCATCGGCGGTTCAGTCAGAGAAGATGATTACAACTTGCTGGCCGCGCGAATCAAAGAGCAAGGTCTGAATGTAGAAAATTACTATTGGTATTTAGATTTGCGAAAATATGGCTCAGTGCCGCACGGCGGCTTCGGCCTCGGCGTCGAACGAACCGTCGCCTGGATTACCGGCGAGCCGCATATCCGCCAGTGCATCGCTTTCCCGAGAATGATGGACAAAGTCTACATCTAAGTTCGTAGTTTGTAGTTCATAGTTACAAAATGCAACCCTGACAAAACTTATGGCTGACTGGACGATACAAAAGCTCTTAAATTGGGTTACAGAATACCTTACAAGCAAAGACATTGATTTGCCACGGCTAAGCGCAGAACTTCTACTCTCCCACGTACTGGGATTAAAACGGATTGAATTATATACGCAATTCGATAAGCCTGTTACTCAGCAGCAACTGGATAAGCTGCATAATCTGATAGAAAGGGCCGGTCAGAAGGAACCTATTCCATACTTAGTCGGCAAAACTGAATTTTATTCACTGGAATTGAATGTTACTGCTGATTGTATGATTCCTCGGCCGGAGACGGAACTTCTCGTAGAGCGAGCCATTGAATTTTTGCGAACCCGTACTGGCAAACAATTTGTTTGCGACCTGTGCACCGGCAACGGCTGCATCGCCGTGGCAATTGCCCGAAACTATCCCGATTGCCAGATAATCGCAACAGATATCTGCGATGCCGCTTTAAGTGTGGCCGCCAAAAACATCGAAAAACACCGGCTCAAGGAACGAATCAGGCTTTTATGCGGTGATTTATTCAACCCGATTATGCCACAGTTGGATGTTGAAAAATTTGATTTGATTGTTTGCAATCCTCCCTATGTAAGCACCGCCGAGTTTGAAAAGCTTGGCAAAAATGTGAAAGATTATGAGCCAAAGCTGGCACTATTCGCAGGAGATAACGGGTTGGATATTTATCGAAGAATTATTGAAAGGGTAGGTACTTTTTTGAAGTCCGATGCGGCGGTAATGTTGGAAATCGGTTACAATCAAGGACAAGCGGTGAAACAATTGCTTGAACAGGCTGGTTGTTTTGGTGAAATCACTATTGAAAAAGATTTTAACAACAACGACCGAATTGCAATCGCAAAGAAACAAAGGACGATCAGTAAGATATAACGGTTTTAACGTTATACCTGCTGAGTTTGTCCCGACCTGCCAATTCGCCAAGTTCAATAAGAAATGATATTGCCACAATTTGTCCGCCTATTTTTTCAATGAGTTTACAGGCAGCGGCCATTGTTCCCCCTGTTGCCAACAAATCATCAACCATCAAAACTTTCGCACCTTTGTTTATAGCGTCACAATGCACTTCTAATGTGTCGGTGCCATACTCCAAATCGTAAGTTACACTCTTAGTTTTGAAAGGTAACTTGCCCTTTTTGCGTATGGGCACAAAGCCGACCCCAAGTTTTTTAGCGACCGCTGCTCCGAATATAAAGCCCCTGGCCTCAACAGCGGCAACATACTCGATGTCTGCATCTGTAAAATCAGCGCATAAAGCATCTATCGCTGCTGCATAAGCCTTTGGGTCAGCTAATAATGGCGTGATATCGCGAAATAAAATCCCCTTTTTTGGCCAATCGGGTATGCTGCGAATGTATCTTTCCAGATTAATTCCTTCAGTCGCCACTTATCTTCCATCCCTGGTATTGTCAGGGACCCCGCTTCTCGGAAAAACCCTTTATTCTTCGTTCATATAGTCATAAAGCTTGGTAAGAGCGCTGCGCTGAATCTGGCGAATTCTCTCTCGCGTCAGGTCTAATTGTTTGCCTATCTGTTTCAGTGTCATCGGCCTGCGTCCATCCAGCCCGTAATGCGACCTCAAAACATCGGCCTCTCTGGGTTCTATTTCATTGAGCAACCCCAAGACCTTTGTCTGTTCTTCATCGGCAACCAATGTATCCTCCGGCTTACCAGTATTTTGGTCCTGCAAAGTTTCCTCGATTATTTGATTGTCTTCCGTGCCGTCACTGCCGGAGGTGTCTCTCACAGAGCTAAGGATTTTGACAATGTGATGTATGATTTTTGCCTTCCGCAGCGGCAGGTGCATTATCTCTGCCATCTCTTCGACATCCAGCGTCCTGCCAAGTCTGTTTTGGAGCTCCGCTGTAGTATGCCGCCATTGATTCATCAGTGCAACCATATAGGTGGGAATATGTACCGGCTGAACATTGGCCAACAACGCACGTTTGATACTCTGCTTTATCCACCACGCTGCATAGGTGCTAAAACGGGTTCCATAGTCGGGGTCAAAGTAATCGACAGCTTTTATAAGGCCGAGATTACCCTCCTCAATCAAGTCGCCAAGGCTCATCCCCCTGCCCACATATTTTTTTGCGATATTAACGACCAGTCGCAAATTGCTTCGCACCAACTGTTCTCTAGCCTGCGGATCGTTTTCTTCAACGACCAATTTACCTAACGAATGCTCCTGTTCCACCGTCAGCAGCGACGCCTCGTCAATCTCTTTCAGATATTCTTTTATAGTGATATCAAATGTTATAGTTTGCTCCTCCATCCCGCCCAAAAAAGTCTTTCAACTCCAACTATAAGGTTAAATTTGGTTTTGACCTTACCACTCTTATAGGACGATTGGTTCTTTGCCAAAGACAAATCCGTTTGAGGTATCGGTCAAATACACCTATAGGTTTAGCCGATTAAATGTGGCGGGTCGATATCGGCTGTCAAGCTTTAATTATCGGCCTTCTCCTCTGCATTACTATCGCCGCTATTCTGCTCAGTTTCTTCTATCTCTTTCGCCTGTCCAGCATCGCCGGCCCCAAACTTAACTGTTTCACTGTCCTGCTCATTTGGTCGTCTCAGCTCAGAGATAACCTTTTCAGGCTTACCTGTTTTCTCTTGCGGTTCTGCAACCTGGCTCATATTAATATCAGAAAGAACAGTCTGAACATCCACCGGGGTTGGCTTCTGGACAGATTCGGACGCTTGTTCTTCAGCAGCCCACTGCACTCTTCGTAAACTCAACCCGATTTTACGCGCCTCAGTATCAACTCTTAGAATCTTAACCTCAATTTCTTCGCCCAACTTAACAATATCCTGAGTTTTCTCGATCTTATGGTCGGCAAGTTCAGAAATGTGCAACAGCCCTTCCAAATCGGGTTCAAGTTCAACAAATGCGCCAAAATTGGTAAGCTTTGTCACTGTGCCTTTAATAATTTGCCCCGGAATATACTTCTCAGGAATTGCACGAGTCCACGGATCTTCGGTCATCTGCTTTATCCCCAGAGATATTCGCCGTTTTTCCTCATCGACTTCCAGAACAACACATTTTATTTCCTGACCCTTTTGTAAGATCTCACTGGGATGGCTATACTTCTTTGTCCAACTCATATCCGAAATGTGTACCATCCCATCAATACCCTTTTCTATCTCCACAAATGCGCCGAAATTAGTCAGACTGTGTACAATGGCGGTAACAATGGTTCCAGTCGGATATTTCTGCGAAGCAATCGTCCAGGGATTGGTTTCGGTCTGCTTCAGCCCCAGCGAGATTTCCTGTTTCTGCTTGTTAACACTCAACACAACCACCTCGATTTCGTCACCCAAATTGAGCATCTCGGAGGGATGAGTCAGGCGTTTGGTCCAGCTCATCTCACTAATATGCACCAGCCCTTCAATTCCATCTTCAAGCCGGATAAACGCGCCATAATTCATCACATTTACTACTTTCCCCTTTACCCTCGCTCCGATCGGATAACGTTCTTCAACATTTTCCCAAGGACTGGATGTTTTCTGTTTCAGGCCTAAAGAAATCCTCTCATTTTCCTTATCTACACCAATAACAACGGATTCGATCTCCTGGTCAAGCTGAACAACTTCTGATGGATGTGATATTCTGCCCCAACTCAAATCAGAAATATGCAGCAGGCCATCCACACCGCCCAAATCTACGAACACACCGAAATCAGCGATGTTTTTCACCACACCTTTTCGCAATTGACCAACCTCGATCTCCGCCAGAACCTTTTCCTTACTGCTCTTGCGTTCTTCTTCAATAAGTTTACGTCTTGATACGACAATGTTTCGGCCTTCAACATCAATCTTGAGAATCTTGCATTTCACTTCCTTGCCGATGAATCTACTGATATCGCCAGGTTTTCTGATATCAACCTGCGAAGCCGGCAAAAACACAGGTACGCCAATATCAACAAGCAAGCCACCTTTGATGCGTCTTATAACCCTACCGTCAACAACATCCCCCTCCTTCTTTGTGTCGACAATTACCTCCCAGCCTCTGATGCGGTCGGCTTTACGTTTGCTCAACAGGATAAGCCCGCCTTCAGAATCTGTATCTTCAAGCAGAACTTCGATTTCTTTGCCCGGCGCTATCTCATCGGGATTGTCAAATTCACTCACATCGACAACCCCTTCGCTTTTCAGGCCCACTTCGACAATAACATCATTTCCTATTTGCGATACGATTGTGCCTTTAAGAATAGTCCCCGGCAAACGGGAATCGACCTTTGTCTGCAGGACTTCTTCCAAAAATTCATTCTCTTTATCACTGAACATTTTGTTGACCTGCTGGTCAATAACCTCTTGTGACAAACCCAATTTGTTAGCTATATTTCTATCTACCATAAAGTTAAGTTCCTTTTTTTAGCGTCCCCCTTCTGTCCGCGACAGAATACAAAGGGGCGCCAATTCACTAAATTTTCGCTAAATTTTCAACAAATTCTGCTATTATCCACTCAGGCGTCGAAGCTCCTGCTGTAACACCTACTACCTGCGGCAAAGCCGTTCTTTTGCCAAAAAGTATACTTCTATCAAATTCACTCCAATTTTGCAAGTGAAACGTTTGGCTATTATATTTTTTGCAAAGCTCTGCCAGTCTGCAAGTGTTTGCACTTTCCAGGCCTCCGAGCACAAACATTATATCCACCTGCTTGCATAATTGCACGGCAGATTCCTGCCTTTTTATTGCTTCCCTGCACAAAGTATTGATTACTTTCAATTCACTAAAGCCATACCGCCCTATAGCGCCAAGCATCCTGCTAAAGTGCTCCTGGCTTTGGGTAGTCTGGCAAACAATCCCTAACTTACCATTTAAAGGGAGGTTATGTAAATCCGATTCATCGGCAAGGACAACGACGCCGGAGGCCGAACCCACAACTGCCTGAACTTCAGGATGATTTTCATCACCAATAACCACCACTTTATAGCCGCCCTTGTCAAGCTGCCTGGCGATGCGCTGGACCCTTTTAACCAGTACACAGGTGGCATCGACAATATTAATTCCTTTTTCTTTAAGCTCGTCTATTTGCTTAGGTGCAGCGCCGTGCGAGCGAATAAGGACCGTTCCTCCGCTGGGCAGGGGCGGGATTTGTTTGACAGAGTCAACGGTTTTCAGGCCTGCTTCTGCCAGCCGCTGGACCACATCTGAGTTGTGAATGATGGGGCCGAGACTATAGACGTTTTTTTTCCCACAGGACACCTTACGGTGCTGCGTCAATACCTTTTCAGCCATGCTGATGGCGTTTTTGACGCCCGGACAGAACCCGCAGTTTTCAGCAACTATAACTTTCATAAACTTGTCACGGCCTACTCATAGTCATACGGCTTTTTGCCTTGATTTATCCGGCAGTCGTTTTGCATTTGGCGTAAGGTGTCGGTCAGGAGTTTTGCCAGTTCTCTATCGTCCATTTTTTTGACCTCGCCGGCGGATATGCATTTGCCGTAGTGTATGGCGATATGTCCGCCGGGGCTAAACAATTTTTTATGCCGAGGCCAAACTTCGAATGCGCCATCAATAACCACCGGCACAACGGCGGCCCCGCCTCGCCTGCATAGGAGGCCAAAGCCGGGCTTGAAAGGCGTAATCCTTCCGTCGCTGGAGCGTGTAGCTTCCGGGAAGAGGCAGACGCCATTGCCTTGTTTTAGTTTATTGATAATAGTTTTCATTGCGGCCAAATCTGCTGTGCCTCTTTTAACAGGTATGGTATTGACCGAAGCAATCAGCCTGCCGAAGAACCCGCGGAAGAGCGTATCACGGGCAAGATAATACAAAGGTCTCTTGACGAATATTCCGCAAAGCACCGGGTCGAGGAAGCTTTGATGGTTGCATATCAATACTAAAGGGCCTTTGTCGGGGACATTTTCACGGCCTGCGGGATGCAGCCTGAAAAATGCCATACAGAAAACTTTGCAAAACCATCTTGCAATGCGGAACCATCTGAATTTTAGTGATTGGTGACTGGTGATTGGTAATTGGTGATTACCATTTACCAGTTTCCAGTTACCATTTACTATTTTCCAAAGTTTCTCCACCACCTCTTCCACGCTTAAATCAGTCGTATCGACAACAACAGCGTCGGCGGCAGGTGTTAATGGCCCGACAGACCTGTTTTGGTCGCTCTTGTCTCTTTCTTCGATGTCCTTTTGTATTTGCTCGAGGTCGGCCTGCGTTGTTCCGCCGTTAGGCGTCCCCAAGCGGAGTCCTTCATCCTTGGCCCTTCTTCTTGCCCTCTCAGTTGTCTGGGCGGTAAGATAAAATTTTATATCAGCATTGGGAAACGCCACTGTACCCTGGTCTCTTCCTTCGGTGACGATTTTATCCTCGCCCGCGGCGAACCGCCTCTGCATTTCCACCAGCTTCTCTCGCATTTTTGGAGCTTCGGCAATATGCTGAGTGTTGGCGGTTACTTCCGTTCCCCGTATCTCGTCGGTAACATCAACGCCATCGATTGAAACCACCATTTTGTCCCTCGACTCCGCTCGGGATGGTGAGCCTGTCGAACCATTTTTTTTGATAATAAATTGAAATTTTCTCTTATCTAAAACCTCAAGCAGCATCTGCTCATCACTCATATTAACGCCGGCTTGCATTGCCGCTAACGTAACGGCCCGATACATCGCACCGGTGTCAAGAAAGCTCGCCCCGAGCCTCTCAGCCAGCATCCGAGCGACGGTGCTTTTACCACTTGCTGCAGGACCATCAATTGTAACAATCAAATTCGCCATCTCAAAAACTAAATAGTTGGTAGTTCATTGTTCACCGTTCATCGATAAACTACGAACTACCAACAATGAACAATGAACTAATCAACCTTGATAACAATAATACTCGTATCATCAACCTGCCCGGCAAGTCCCACAAACCGTCTTCTATACCCAAGGATATTCTTAACCATCTGCCCCGCCCCTAAGAGGGCAAACTTCTTTGCAGTTTCGAGCAAACTTTGCCTGCCCCAGAACTCGCCATCAAAGTTAGCAGCATCAATCAACCCATCGGTATAGAACAGTAAACAATCTCCATCTCGAAGTCTCAAGGTTTCAATCTCATATTCAGCCTGTGCCTCGACTCCGAGCACAAATCCGCCTTTTTCCAACTCTACGATTTGGCCATCTCTTATCAGCACAGCCGGCTCATGTCCGCAATTGCAATAGGTTATGGTTTCTTCTTTAACGTCAAGGACAGCATAAAAAAGGGCGACAAACTCACCATCTTTACATTCGCCACAAGCCATTTTGTTGAGCTTATTAATAATTTTTTCGATGGCACCTTTGTCGTATTCAGCATCGACGTAGGCACGTACAGCGCCTCGAAACAGACTCATCATAATTGCGGCGGGAATCCCTTTGCCCATGACATCAGCAATTGCGACAGCGACACGATTGTTGCTTACCTGTAGAAAATCGTAAAAGTCACCACCGACATCAAAACAAGGTATATAGGTAGCCGCTATATCCAGGCCTGGTATCGACGGCGCTTTTTCCGGAATCATTCTTCGCTGGATAACCCCCGCCAAACGTATTTGTTCGGCCATGCGCTGCCCTTTAATCGCTTCCGCATAAAGCTTGGCGTTGGTTATGGCCACGGCGCATTGCGAAGCAACGACTCTGGCAAGACCGATATCATCTTCATAAAACTGTTTTGGCTTTGGACTATACAGCCGAAGCACGCCAATCGCTTTACCCCTGAATTTCATAGCAACGGTAAGCTGGCTGACAAGCCCTTCCTGCATCGTGGCCTCTTTATATTTTACGCGGCCATCGACTCGCATGTCATCCAACACTACCGCCTCGCCCGCAAAAGCCGCCTCAATCACCGGGTCGTCCTTCGAAACTGCTCCTTTGTTCCGATATTCTTCGCTGAGGCCGTAGGTACTTCGCATTTTCAGGTCGCCAGCTTCTTCGTCCAGCAGCCGAATGGAGCACGCCTTGACCCCGACCATAATCTTAACTGCCGCTTCAGCGAGCTTATCCAGAACCTCTTGAAGCGAAAAAGCCCCTGCCACAAGGGTAGTGAGCTGATAAATCTGCTCGTCTCGTTCTATTTGTTCTTTTGTCTTTTCTGCCATAATCAACCGCTAATACTCCGATTGTAATACTTTGTGCGATACGCAACCTATCACAAGGTGATTACAATCCGGTGGATTATACTCAAAATTCGTGTTTCAGTGAACCTTAATCTGATTTTCATAATTGGCCGCTTGTATTAGAGGCCATTTTGAGTTAATGTAAAATCCATAATGGACCAGATTGCCAAGCATATAATTTTCAGTGGCCAAGTCCAGGGTGTTGGCTTCCGCTTCACCGCGTTTAACATGGCCAATCGCCACCAACTAACTGGTTTTGTCCGCAATTTGCCTGATGGTACCGTTGAGATGCTCACCCAAGGTTCTTCTCAAGTAATAGACGATTGCATCCGGGACATAGAAGAAGAATTCGGCAGATATATCAGAGAAACCGAAATCAAAGAAATCCCTCCTAACCCTCAGTACAAAGAGTTCAAAATCACTTTTTAAGCCAGGAGCCAATCCTGTCGGTCTAAGGCGAAGTCAAAAAAAATGGACGACTGAAAACTCGCTGAGTTCCTGACCGACACCCTGCGAAAAATGCAAAACGACTGCCGTATAAAACAAGGCAAAAAGCCGTATGACTATGAGTAGGCACGGAATTTGCTATTCTGCTATTACGTATTCGTATCGTAATACGGACAAGCTCATTCGCAAACGTAATCAAAATCGTACAAAGGGTGGGGGGGGATTTTTCAGCTGCTCGATTGTTCAACTGCTCCACTTTCTCCGCTTCGGCGGCTTCCGGCAGCACTGCACCAAGGCCAAATAGTAGAGGTGTCATTAGCTCAAAGGCCGCAAACATTATTATTCTGAAGTGGGTATTCCCCTCTTTATCATAAACTCAACATCTTTATTTGCGTTACAGTACTTAATTAAAGTTTCAGGGTGTTCGTTTTTAAACACTCTAAAAATTTCATCAACAAAACCTTGACCAACAGTTGCTATATCTTTAAAATCCAAAACGATCTCATGAAATTTTTCAAGGCCAATAAGGATTCTCTTTGCTTGGGATCGGGAGACATAACGCTCTTCTTCCAGTTTACTTAGTATTACGAGAATGTGTGTTTTGTCAAATTTCTTTATTCCTGAGTTAATAGAGTCCGATTTGGAATACTCATTAAAGATTTGCTCTGCACGTCGTTTGCTGTTGAAGCTGATTTGCATTGATACATACGTGCCATCTTCTTGTTTATCTTTTCTGCTTTCAAAAAACCAATCATCAGGTTCGTTACGTTTATGGTAGCTAAGACCATTAGCCATAATCCAGAATTCATCGAAACAACGGGAGGTAAAAAAGATTCCTTCGCCTGTATGGTTTTTTGGCTCAGTCGTAAATTTCCCTTTTGACAATTGTAGTACACTTTCTCTTTCGTCTTCTAAACCAAGAGTTGTCTTGATTTTTTCAAAAATCCCAATTCCGTTGTCTGTTATTACAATCTCGACAGCATCTTCCTTCCATTCCGTTTTGACAATAACGAGACTGCCCTCTGAATGGTCTAATGCGTTGTTGAATATTTCAGTAAAACCATAATTGCAAATGTATGAAACATTTTCATTCAAGGCTAAGAAGTCACGCTGGAAGTTCTCTTTCCAAATTTCATGCTCATCAACCCCCGGCTGTATTTTAGTTTCGATCGTTTTGTTTCTTGAACTGAAAAGGAAGTACGCCGCTCTTACGGTTGTACCTGTTTTTATTATCTTTTTATCCTTTGCGAGCTTATTTAAGTGTCGATGAACAGTAGTCCTGCTTACAGCAAATTTCTTGGCGGTGATAGATACAATATCCTTGGGATGTTCAGGAATATTTCCCAAAATAAAACTTCTTATTTGTTCTGCCTGATTTTGCATCGCAACGCCCTTCACACGATAAATTGGGTTAAAACCATTTTTTATGATTATAACTAATCATATCGATAGTTGCAACTATTAACTTTAACAGTTATAACTATTTTTTTTAAATTTATGCGGCTTCCGTGCTTATATCTAACTCTTGCCTTACTTGTAACCCCCTCTTACCCTACTTGTAACCCCCTGTTACCTTACTTGTAACCCCCTATTACCTTACTTGTAACCCCATCTCGCCCTACTTATAACGCCCTCTCATAGGAAACCAAAAGTCTCTGTCCGCTTTCGAATTTCGTAGTCGGGGGTCCAGAAACAACTCATAACTAAAAACTAAGAACTAAAAACTCTTCCCCACTGCCCCCAAAATCACCCAACTTTCAACAAATAACTTTGCCCATAAGTTTTAACTTTTTCCTCTTTCAACTAACGACCATCAACTATCGACTAATTTACCACCGCGAAGACATAATGCTTCAATCAAAAGCGAGGGTAGCTGGAGAGTAAAATCAGAAAATTTGAAAAGATTTTTACTGCTCTTGTTGTAATAACTTAGCTCAAAAAGCACGAGTCAAATTAGCCTTTTTTTCGCATCAAACGCGCAAGTTTCTCCAACTGTAGAGACAGCGAAAATAGCGCCATCTCGGAAGATTGGAGTCTGGTATGGGATTTGACCTTAGTATCTTTAAAGACCCGCAGCTCGAAGCTGATTACGTCGAGTGGCTCGTTGATGAACAATCAGTAGATATTCAATCGCACTTTGCAAAGCTGTGGGAATATTACACAAACCGGATGATAGAGAACAACAATCCCGGTGCTTCCGATAAAAAAGTGAACGAATCGGGACGGTGCTACGTTCAGGCACAAGAATATGGGCTGCCTCCAAGGATAACAGGGTTCACACACTCGGCAAATGCGGGAATTTTCGGCGCAAGGTCAATCAAAGATGTACAGCGGAAAGAGGTGGTGATAGAAAACGATATCGCGTGGCGAATAAACGCAGCGGTGGATTTTTTGTTTGGAAGACCAATAAGCTTTGTCAGCAGAGCACCGGATAGCCAAAAACGTGCAGAAATCGAATCTATATTGAAGGCAGTGTTTGAGGCTAACGGTACTATTGGTTTTTTTCAGGATATGGCAGTGCTCGGAGGTGTCTACGGTTTTGTCGATTGTATTGTCAGGCCTGGCAGTGAGATTTTAGAACAAATCATTTCTTCCTCCCAAACTCTCTCGCTTAAAAATGTGCTGCAATTGGCACAAACAATCGGCTTAGAACTTATTGAGGCACCAAGAGCACTGCCTGTTCTGGAAGAAAGCGACTATAAAAAAATCAGATATTACATTCAGCATTTCTATCAGAAGAAAAACACCGTCAACAGGAAAAGCTCTTTTCTCGCAAGGCTATTGTTACAAGGCAAACGAAGCGGTGATAGTCGGGAGACGATTGCAGTGACGGAAATTATTTCGGCAACAGGGTGGCAGAGGTATGAGAACAAACAACTTGCGGGAGAGGGGGAATTACCCTGGGGATTTTTGCCGGTGGTGCATATCCAGAATATTGCTCAGCCATATTACTATGAGGGCTTAAGCGATGTCGAACCGCTAATACCACTACAAGATGAGCTTAATACAAGGTTGAGTGACAGGGCAAGCAGGATTACGTTCCAGTCATTTAAGATGTATTTAGGCAAAGGGATAGAAGGCTTTGAGGATAGACCCATCTCGCCAGGCAGGATGTGGTACACCGATAATGCGGATGCGACTATCGAAGAGTTCGGCGGAGATGCAGCAACACCGAGCGAAGATATGCACATCGCCGAGATCAGAGAGGCAATGGATAAGGCCGGCGGGGTGACACCTTTGGTGGCTGGGGTACTGAAGAGCAAGCTCGGCAATCTCACAAGTGCGGTGGCTCTTAAACTGACACTTATGTGGATGTTGTCCAAGACTGAGCGAAAGAGGTTTACTTATGGCGAAGGTCTGAAGAAGGTTTGCAAGATGGTTCTGGACATACTTGATAAGGCCAATATCTACAGAACCGGCAGGGCTGATAGAGAGATCGATATTATTTTCCCCAGCCCTTTGCCTGAAAATATGATGGAAAAGCTAAAGGAAGCAGAAATTAAAAAGGAATTAGGTGTACCAATTGAGCAGGTGCTCAGAGAGTTAGGTTATGAAACCGTAGTGTAGGAGTCAAAAACTAAATGAGTCAGATTGACGCAGACGAAAATATTTTGTCAGAAGACATAACGGGACATGATGAAATCAAAAACCAGCAACTTGTTCCGGTAGCCGAGTCAATCCGCTATCGAAAGAGGGCACAGAGTGCTGAGAAGAAAATCGAAACTTTGGCTGAGCAATTAGCCCAGGCAAAGTCACAAGCCTCCGAGACGGCTAAGGAATTGAGCAGTATCCGGGTGGAACAAAAGCTGACACACAAATTGGCTGCTGCTGGGGCTATTGACTTAGAAACAGCTGTGTTAATTGCCAAAGCCAAAATAGAAGCTGAGACGGAAGCGGATTTGGACGGTGTAATTGAGCAGTTGAAAAAAGAAAAGCAATATTTGTTCTCCGGAACCGGCGCTGCTGCGACAGCAAAAAAGACCGCAGGAGCTAAAGACCGAATGCAAAGCAACCAGACAATACTCGAAAGAGCAGCTAAAAAAGCAGCAACAACGGGTAATAGAACAGATTTGCAAGAGTATCTGAAACTGCGAAGAAATTTTGTTTGATTACAATGAAAAACCGACCCGCCATAGGCGGGCATAAATAAAAGGAGAAAAACAGATGGCTTTTACAGGAAAAGCAACATATTCAGCGGGCACGACTCTGCCGGAACTGGCGGAAGACGTGTCGGATTTGATTAGGATAATTTCGCCTTATGAGACGCCCCTGTTGGATGCGCTGGGCGACCCCAGAGAAGAGGCAACAAGCACGCATCATGAGTGGCTCGAGGACGAGCTTTTACCCAATAAGGACGCAATCAACGACAGCACCTACACCAATCCGACTTCCGACACAGACTTTGTGGTTGACCACGGCAGCAGATTCCGCGTGGGCGACCAGATTCAGGTTGAAGGGTCAGAGGAATTAATGCTGGTGACGGCTGTCGACAGCAACACGCTGACAGTAGTTCGCGGCTACGCAGGCACCACCGCAGAGGCGCTTGCCGACAATAAGGTGATTAACCTCCTGGGCAATGCGGCTCTCGAAGGCGGAGACAAACCCAGCGACAGATTCACCACTCGCACCAGATGCGGCAACTATACTCAGATATTCACCGCTGCGGTAGAAGTAAGCGGGACGGATGTAGCTGCCAGCCAACTGGGCTTATCTGACGAGATGGACTATCAAAAGCAGGAACGGCTGCGGGAGCTATTGCGTGACCTTGAGAATACGGTTATCAACGGCGGCCAACCAATGAGTAACCCAGAGGGCAGCGGCTCGGTGCGGAGGTCGATGAAAGGCATCATTAAGCATCTGGCGACAAACGTTTTCCACACCGGCGACAGCGACTTCCCAACAGGCAACGACCTTGACGAAGCGAAGATTAACTACGTGCTGCGCAAAATTTGGGAAGGCAGCAGCGGCAACGTGGACCTGGTTGTGGTCGGGGGTTTTCAGAAGCGAAAGATAAACGCTTTCTGCGCCGACAGTCGGAGCTACGCAGCAAATGATACCACTTTCACCAATATGGTAAGCGTCTATGAAAGCGACTTCGGGGTTTGCAGGATTATTACAACGAGGTGGATACCGCAGGATGCGGCGCTGCTGTTGGATTCTTCGCGTATCAGCGTGCTGCCTTTGGCGGGGCGGAGTTTCTATTTCAAGCCATTGGCCAGCAGTGGTGACTATGAATGCGGCGAACTAATCGGTGAATATACACTGGAAGTTAAGAACGAGGCAGCACACGGGCTTATTCGTGATTTGACTGCCAGCTAATAGTAGGGGGACTATCCAGGACGCAACATCATACGTCTTGGCGGGGGTACCCAAAGACTTTACATGGCCTTTGGGTATCTAACCCCGCTGGTCAGACAAAAAGGGAGCTACAGAGAATGGTTAATTTTTCGAACGATGTGGACATTCTGAAGTACGAACCGGTACTGTTTGGAGAATTGCATCTGCCGTGGCAGATATTAGCAGCAGGGAGTGGCGGGACACTCAGCGGGACGACATTTACCGCAAGTGGTGCAGATTTTGTAAGTGTTCTGGTAACGACGGGCCAAGTTATATATCTGCAATCTGCAGATGGTTCCCTGGATGGTACGTATGAGATAGTTTCGGTCAATTCGGCAACAGAGCTTACAGTCTCGGTAATCAGAACAGATTCAAACGATGAACCAATAGCCCCACCAGCGGCTACTGATATATCCTACCGCATCAGCACGTTCGGGCCACAAACCAGCGAAGTTGGTTTTCAACTGACTGAATACTTTGGCATTAGGCCTGGTAATCCTGCAAGTGACATAGATGTAGAAGATGTTTTAGATATTGATGTGTTAAAGAGGGCATCAGTCTTTGCGGTCATATCAAGCGTTTATGCGATGTTAGCCAGTAAAGCTAAGGATGAGAATTTCTGGAAGAAAAGTTCATACTATCAAAAACTTTTTGAGATGGCGAGAGAGCGGTGCCGGCTCAGCATAGATATTGACGGCGATGGGGTAGCCGATATCACGAAAGTAGGAACATCCAAAAGGCTGGTGCGCGATTAATCTGCGAGGAGAAAACAGATGAGTGCTACCTTGGACGGACAAAACCTGTTCGATGAGCAGGATATGAAAATTGAACAGGACAGTATCGGTCGGGATTCAATAGAGAGAACAGTACCAGGGCTGGATGGCATACTTAGTATTGATATGGGTGGACGCAGCAGAAAAATAAAACAAAGAGGTGTGCTACGGGCGAGAGGCCGGTCGCAAATGGATGACAGAATCGGCGCAATACTGGCTTATATAGACGGCGATACACACACGCTGGTAATCCGCAACGGTGAAGAGTTTGATAATGTTCGAATGGATGCTTTTAAGGTAACGGAAGAAAAGACAAGTGGCAGCGGCCTTTGCTGCGATTATGAAATTGTTTATACGCAGTTGGTGGTTTAATAGGTTATGGCACTTACTGGTAACAGCATAGAAAAGGTAAGGGCGTTTGAAGTGCCTGCCGGCATTTGGGCAGACGGCAGGTGTGTCGGATTGCCACGGACAGTTTTGGTAAAATGGCACTCCTGCTGGCCCAATATGTTTTACCAAGTTTATATCAACGGCCAGTATGCAGGGGCGACGGTTGACAGTCAGCAGCGACAAATGATCGTTCAAATGCCTACATCCTTAGAGACGCCGGTTCGAATTGAAGTTTTTGCCGTCGAGGTTGAAGAGGCAAATACTGATTTTAGCAACGATATCGATTCGTCGATTGGCCAGAGCGGCCGGGTAAGAATCAGTTTGCTACGTAGTCAGAATTTGCCGATAGGCGCAACCGCTCAAATCTACTTTGATAACGGCACAGGCGAAATCGATTACGATAACCCACTCAACGACTCATCGATAAGGGTCTGGCCAGCCCGACAGGATAAGGCTGGATTTGGAATGAGCAGATTCGGCACAAGTGACTTCGGCTATGACTCTGCAGCAGCAGTTGGGTTTGGGAAAGGCAGCTTCGGCAACGGACAGTTCGGCCTTGATGCCGATACATTCGAATGGGTAAGCGCACCTATGCAAGCATGTGTGTATAAATTCGCCCTCAAGATCACCGACGAGGCGGGCAATGAAAGCAGCATCAGCGAAACCATCCAAGTTACAGTGACGCCAGCAGCAAGACCCGCTGAACAGGTAAGTATTTCTTCATTCGATAAACAAACAAATCAATTGGTCTTAAGTGTCTCATAGCAGAGAGTAACAAGGAGAGTATTATGGCTGAAGTGTATCCATCCGACAACACGTTGTTAAATATACAGTCTGACAACGAGACCGGCGTTGAGTATATACCAACCGGAACATCGCCCTATTATCTGCACTTTAGGAAGCTTCTGTACCGACTGATTCTTACTACAAAGCGGGCAAATGATTTGAGGGTCTACGACGAGGGCGGGTTAGATGTCGGCGTAAAAGAGGGCAAGTTCTGGCTTGGAACAGAGCTGATAAGCTATAACGGCTCGTCAGGTAATACGTTGGCTGACGATAAGCAAAATATTTACCTGTATCTGGATTCTTCCGGCACCCTTGTGACCGACGAATACAGCAGCTTCCCTAATATGGCGACTAAACCACATATTCGGTTGGCGATTGTCACTACATCAGGCGGTGATATAAACTCTATAACCGATTACCGGGCAGGTCATAACATTGTAGTGCCGTATGGTGCTGGTGGAGTGAAAAAGAGTATCGAGGCGCATATCAGTAACGACACACTGACGGCAGCTGAATCTGGTAGTGTTCATACTAATCTCGGAGCGACGGGGACGATTACGCTTACATTGCCTGCATCGGCATCAGAAGGAACGGTGTTCACCTTTGCAGTTCAGGCTGCCCGAGAATTGCGCATCGACCCCGGTGCAGCGGCAATCAGAGACAGCAGCGGACAAACTGCTGATAAGTACAAGTCGGCGGATGCTATTGGTGAGTGCCTAACAGTTGTAGCCGATTCAAACGGTGACTGGGCAACGATAGCTAAGAGCGGAACATGGACAGAGGAAGCATAAATAGGAATTTGGCTGGAAAGCAAACCAAATGGCTAATATTTACGTGAACCATACAGGATCTTCTACACCGCCTTACGACACAGAGGCCAAAGCTGCCAGAAATATTCAAGTTGCACTGGATGCGGCTGTCTCTGGTGATACGGTTCTGAATAAAGCTGACCAGAATTACGTGATGAACGGAACCGACCAGCAAGCTGCTCAATTCGATGTTGATGTTAATGACAATGTAACAATCAGAAGTTACTATAGCACCGTTGGTGACCAAGATTATGGTGGTGTTTATTATAAGGATTCAAACTATGGTTGGGCAGTTATTGATGCCAACGGTGGAGCATTTCATGTTTTTAGTGCAGGAACTAAGAATAAACTTCGCTGGTATAATTTAAAGACCATAAATGTAAATACATCTTATATTTCTTTTTATATAGCTCCAACAGTAATAAAAAATGGATGTGTAGTACAGAATTGCTGGATTACCGGAGGACAAAAAGCAATATATGGTAACAGCTTAAGAGATCTGATGATTAGAGACTGCCGATTTACGGGGGTGTATAGCTCAGCCAGTAGCCAAGCTGTCGTTTATACTACGGTTACTGCTACAGGTGTCATTGTAGTATCTTGTGAATTCAACCATGGTAATGTGCTGAACTCGATAACATTCGGAGGTTACGGTTGTCGTGTCTGTGATAACATTTTCAATATAGAAGGTTCAGTAACTTCTGTGATTGATATAGTTGGTGGGACATTGATTTCTAACAATGTAATTTATAATGGTGGTAGTGGAACTATTACCAATGGAATCAATGCCCAATCAAATGCTTCAGGTTCATCTATATTTGACAATATCATTGTTGGTTGTACAACAAGCATAAATGATTTGGCTACGATTAATTTTGGTGGATGGAATTGTTTCTACAACAACGGCGCGAACTGGACTTTGCATACCGGCGACATAATGGCAGACCCACAATTTATGAATGTAGCAAACGGCGATTTCAGGCTCAAACCAACCTCACCCTGTCTGAATACCGGTAAGCCAGTATTGGGTGGAAATTTACAGGCTTATAATGGTTATACGACTATGGGTGTTTGGCAGAGAAAATCTTTATTGAGGTGGAAATAAGGTGCACTTAATCGAAAAAGGCTCAACAAACATCAGTCTGGCAGTGAGACTTTATGATGCCACGAACGGCTCACCCAAAAACGGCTTGACCATTGCCAAGTTGCAAATTCGTTATATCAGGGTTGAAGATGGTAATGATGTGACTATTAGCAATTGGACGAGCTTGACGGCACTCGCAGATTTAGAGGCTGCTCACACAGATAATTACGGATATGAGATAGGCGAAGGGTATTACCGGATTGATGTGCCGGATGCTGCATTTGCAACGGGAGCGGATTTTCTCAGCGTTCTTGTCCAGAATAATGTCGACAATAACATTCTGGTCGAAGAGAAGGAAATCCAACTTAGTATCTTCGAAAAGGCAGCCAAGACATTGGTCAACAAGGCCATTCAAAATAAAACCACAGGCGTAATCAATTACTACGATGATGACGGAGAAACGATTATTCTTACCCATACTCCGACTGATGCCGAATCAATTATCACAAGGACGCCGAACTGATGGAAAGTAAATGGTTAGAAGATGCTTTATTTGCCGGCATGACAGCCAAGGCATTCAAACTCGGTACAGTACTTTCTTTGGGCTGGTTCTGGCCTCGAGTTGCCGGTTGTTCTATGCTCTATCGCGGGAATAGTATGGAGACGATTGATTTTGATAATATATTGGCTGTAGGGGCGCTGAACGCAGAGCAAATTCAACCACCCAAATACCTGGCTCACGCAGCCAGTACGACACATTTTTACGTCATCCGCCGGGCCAATAACTGCGGCGACCTAGAACATACCTTGGCTGCCGCTGTCAAAGTCTCGATAGATGCCGATGGCAATCTGGCGCAACCAAGGCCGGATAGTATTTTTGAGGCAAGGACTGAGCAACTGGCTGGTAGCAAGGTAAAGCTGCTTTGGTATTACTGCCCTCTCGACCAGAATTCAGAACCTGCATGCTTTAAGATTTATTATGATAACGGCACAGGTCAAATCGACTATGAAAACTCAATCGCTACAATCAGCTACACAGGCAGAAAGTTTTACAGCTACCAAAGTGACTCACTCGAAGGGGACAGATATTTGTTTACCATAAGGGTTAAGGATGCCAATGGGGTAGAAGATAGCTCTTTAGCTAAATTAGTAATCCAGATTACAATCATCAGCCCTGACCCAATCGACATTTTAAGTGCTAAAACCATCTAACAGACCCACGGTTTTTTGATGTCTAACAGAATCGACTTTTTCCAATCAGCTCAAACACAACTGACACTGCCAGCAAGTGCTACTTCAATTTTGCTCGATGGCGCATTATATCCCTGTCTTGAGCTGATAGAGATTGTGCGCAGCGACTGGCCGGAATTTAGCTGGACCAGATTGGCTTATAATCCTGCTGCGTCTCCTAACGTAAACTTAACCGACGCCGAAGAGATTGAGACTAAACTTGCGATTGGAAAACCTATTTGTATTCGTCAGGTTTACAACGGTGCTGCACCCGGCGCAGCAGCTTTTAGTTTTCCTATCTTCGCTGGCCAAATAGAAGGTATCGAGACAAAACTCGGTCCGGAAGGCAATAGGACGGAAATAATAGCCAAGGACTTTAGCGCAAATCTAAGACGTGTCACCGTCTACGGCCAGAGGGTGGGCAACCCGGACGGTTCGAGTTTGTTTTTGGTTGGTGCTGATACTGTTTTTAACGAAGACGGAAAGGCCAATGCCTCGACCGAGCCGATCGAGAACAATGGCAACAGTTTAACGGTATTCTGTGCCGAACCGTCACAAGGTAAGCTCTGGAACTATGCAGAAGTAATTAATTATCTGCTCTGTGAATATTTGCCGAATGGCCAATTGCAAACATCAAGCACCGAACAACTGCAGAGGTTGACCGAAAACCAAACAGTTCGTGACCTCAATGTTACCGGCCTAAATCTGATAGAAGCACTGCAGCGATGCTGCGAGAGGATAGGCCTGAGGTTTAATTTTGTCCCTCGGTTCTCGCCGACCGGCCCTGACCAAGCGATTGTGTTCTATAAAAGTGGTGTAGGCAGGACAGTTGAATTAAATTGCCAACGACGTGGAGAGCGGTTTAGTATCTCAAAGACAAATATCGCACGCCTACACAGCAGGAAAAATTTCTGGCCGGTAACACACAAATATATTGGTCAGGGCGGTACCAAGGTTTATGAGGCAACCTTTGATCTGGTCAAAGCATGGGACCCCGTCGGCGAGGATACTAATTATGATAAATTCTCACCCTCGACAAATGCTGATTTTTATCAGGTAAAGGATGTATACCGTAAATGGTGTCTTAACGAGGCGGGTGACTACAGCAGCGCACCATACAACCAGGGTGACGCATTTGACTTTTCAAAAATTTTCCAGAGCAGCAATTTTGTTCATCGTCGCAGGCGCTTTTGGCCAGCCTTAACCACTGATAAACAGGGAAAGTCCCTGGGTTATTTTTTACAGGTTTCCTTCGACAACGGCTTGCATTGGTGGCAGTATCTTTACGCTTTTAATAACCTGCTCGACGAATGTGGAGTGTGGCTTAGCAGCGACCAACTTGACGTTGATACGTGGGTGGCAGCTTTGAAGGGAGTATTGAAGTTCAGGGTAACTGCATCGGTAATTAGCGATGAGAGATTAGCTTGTGTGGTTGCCGACGGGCCGGTAAATTCTACAGCACCTGTCGTTGAGCATATTATTACACTCCCACGTCAGTTCAAATATCGCAAGGTTTCCAGCCAAAGCATTTTTGCAAATTCATTCGATGACACGCTCGGTATACCAGATGAGGTTGACGATTCTACTGCTCTGTACGAATTTGTGCGTAAGAAAGCCCAAGTGGAGTCCGAGGTTATCGAAACCGTCGACATTCAGACACCATATATAGTCTTTGATTACCAGGTTGGTGATAAGGTTACTTCCAGTCCGGAAAGCAGGGACATACTTGGTGTAAAAAGCGATAACCGAAGCGTAAGTTGGATAGAGCGGGTGCAGATTGATTTTAGAAATCAATGTACTAACTTGAAAATTGTTCGCAAAAGGGTCGGACAGTTATGAACAACGGTATGAATGTTGTAGATACCCAGCAGTTGCTGGAGCAACTTGCCAAGGTCGGTTCACAGAAGACAGGTGAGGTATCGGTTGTTACCTCACCCGGCGCTAGAGTAGCTGCCTGGGCTGTTAAGGTCAAAAGCCTGTCATCCTACAATGTCTATAACGTGCGAGCCGTGGAGATAGGTGACCCAGGGTCGCTGCCGGTAGAGATTGGCGGGCAGATGCAGGCAGTTAATTTGGCCGAATCGTTTCTTGAGACAGGACAACTGCTGGCTGGAACCTTTGTGGTCATGTCCAGAGTAGGTGGTAAGAATGTCTTTTATGCAAAACCTTAAAACACAGAAAGAAAGGCGAAGAATGTCTGAGCCAACTCTATTGGGAGAAATTTTGGTAAAACCGATGGAAAATATTAAGAAAGCGTACGAAGAGAGACAAAATGAGCGATATGAAAAATCAAAACCGGCGAGCTTGGCGGTTTGACCACAGAGTAAATCTATCCGTGCTGATTCAACTGGCGTTTTTGGCTTCTCTGATTGTGGGCAGCTGGGTCAATTTGCAGAGTCAGCTTAATTTGTTGCAGCATGATGTTACCGCATTGCTGCAAAGCCAAAAGAGCTTTGAGCAAAAGCTCGAATCACTTTCAGCCAAGAGCATTTCATATGAATATCGCCTGCGTGCGATAGAAAAGCGTCTTCCAGAAATTAATACAGGGGATGAGTCTTATTGAGGAATAAGTGTAAAGGAGAAATACTATGAAAAAGATTTTAGCAAGTATGTTGTTGGGATTTTGCTTTTTGTTCGCTGGCTGTGATAGCTTGCGTTTTGCACCGACCGAGGCGCAAAAACAGAATGCCTGGCTGCATAATCGAACGGCGATAGTAACTTCTGAAACTGCCAAAAGTGAAAACACCTCGGAAAAGCTGCAGGATTTGACGAAACTCTCTGAGCTGCAGAGCAGGGCATTTGTATCTTACAATGGTCTGCCGGAAGCATTTCCACAGGCAGAGACTGCGGAAGATATCCTCGCTCAATCGAACCAGCAGCTCGCCCGGACGGCTTTGACCGAATCGGCCGAAAGGCCAGATGTATGGCAGTTAGCCGATTCTGCACTCGAGCTGGCTATTGGCGTCTGTGCATTATTAGGCGGCGTGTGTGGGACAAGAGCAGTTCAATTCCTAAGGGAAGCCCAGACCAAATCGAAGGCCTTGAAAGAGATTGTCGAGGGCAATGAGCTATTCAAAAAGCAGAACGAATCCGCTGTAGCTGCCTTCAAGCGGGCCCAACAGAACCAATCTCCGGCCACCCGTCAAATCGTCGCGGAAATGAAAACCGATTCGAACAGTTGAAAATCCTTCCTGCAAAGCCTACAATATGAAATTATGATTGTCGGCGTGTTGAAAGCTCAACTGCATTTGCAGGGGATAACCTCGCTTAAAGAAAAGCGAAGCATCGTCAAAAGCCTCCTCGGCCGACTCAAAAGCAGATTCAACATTTCCATTTCCGAAGTTGACCATCAGGATGAAAAAACATCTGCGGTTGTAGGAATTGCGCTGATTTCAAATGATACACGTTTTATAAATCAGCAGTTCGACAGCATCATCGACTTTATGCGCGGCGACGGCCGGTTCTATCTGGGACAAGTCGAGCGGGAAACCTTCGGTTCGTAACTCGTGGTCTCCATCAAGGCCTAAAAAATCTTATCGACAATAAATCTTGCGCCAAAGAATATGTCCACCGCCGTCGCCGAGCCAAGAACGACCCACCGCAGCCAATGGAGTCGCAGCTTTGCACGGGCTGTGAAAAATATGATTGCAATCGCAACAGTGCCGACTATGTACATTTTCGCATCTGCCAGGAAGAGATTTGCATATTTATCGCCGAAACCGGCGAAAACTTGAAAGTATTTTGTCGCCTGGAGCAACGTCACGATGGAAAGCCCGGCCATAAAGGCCATGCTCAGCAATATCCATCTTCTATCGGCAAGACCAGCCGAGCAAAGTCCCTGCAGGCCTGCGCCGATAATTATCGAGCAGCACAGTACGGAAAAGCTCAGCCAGATAATCGGGCTTACGCCGAGCAGCGGCCGACAAGTCGCCAGGATTACTCCAAGACAGAATATTATCAGCACGCTCAACCGCCGGGCGGCAAAGAGCATTGCGAACCCCATCACAAGGGTAGCTTCGGGGATATGATAGAATCCAACCAAAGTTACGCCTTGCTGAGCCGCAACAAGCGGCGCCGCCAGGCCTGCAAAGTCGGCCAAATGCAGCCGGGTTTGCATCGGGACTGCAAACAGCCGGTAGTGAGAAGAAGCACTGAAAAAAAACAGTATCGCCAAAAACGGCAGAACGGCAAGCGGCACCCTCAACCACTGCCACCTGCCTTTGGGCCCGAACGCAGCCGGGCAGAACAGCCACGGAATACCTGCTGCCAGCAAACCGGCTGTTGGATGAAATTTGGCCAAGGTGAGCATAAAAGGTCCGAAGCCATAAATGGCTCCTGCGAATAATGAACCACAGAAGCTCGGTACCCACCGCCGACTTAGCGCAAAACATCCCAAAGAGGCCAGACAAACATTTACAAGAATGAGAAATTGCAGTTTTTTGAATGTGCTGAAATGCGGCTGATACAAATAGACAGCGAACACAATGTAAACAACCGCCGCTGCGGCAGACTTGCCGAAGGTTTTACTCATCTGTTATTCCCGTGAAAGCGGGAATCCACATTTTATAGTTTCTTCTTTATTATTTTAGAACTACTTTTCCGGTGCCGGTTGTGATTCTGCCTATGTTATAGACCTTCTCGCCGTAGCTGGTTAGTTTCTCAGCAATTGAGTCGGCGAAGTCTTCGGCAACTATCAGTACAAACCCGACCCCCATATTGAAGACGTTGTACATCTCAGCTTCTTCGACGGGGCCTTTTGCCTGCAGAAATGTGAATATCTTATGCTTAGGCCAGCTTTCTTTTTTAATGACGGCGTCACAGGTTTTCGGCAGCACACGCGGAATATTTCCAGGCAGCCCACCGCCTGTAATGTGAGCCATGGCGTGTACGACTTTTTTGACCTTGTAGTGGGATAGCAGTTTCACTATCGGCCGAACATAAATTCGCGTCGGCTCCATCAAAACCTCCCCCAGTACAGCACCGTCGAGTTCGTCGAGCGTATCGGTCATTTTCAAACCGGCTCTCTTAAAACAGATATTGCGAACAAGCGCGTAGCCATTACTGTGCAGCCCGTTTGAGGCCAGGCCGAGAATGTAGTCGCCCTTTCTTACGTTTTTTCCGATGACGATTTTTTTTCGCTCGACCACTCCGACGGCGAACCCAGCCATATCAAAATCACCTTCGCGGTAGGTATCAGGCATTTCAGCGGTTTCCCCGCCTATGAGTGCGCAGTCAGCCAGTCGGCAGCCAGTCGCAACGCCTTTTACCATTTCGGCTATTGTTTCCGGCTCCAGCTTATGAACAGCCAGATAGTCCAGAAAAAACAACGGCTCGGCACCGTGCACCAGCATATCATTGACGTTCATCGCCACCAAATCAATCCCTACGGTATCAAACTTTTTTATTTTGCTGGCTAATTGAACCTTGCTGCCCACTCCATCGGTGCAGGCAACCAGGACTGGACTTTTGTAATTTTTCTTGAAAAGTCTCTCGTCGTAGTCGAGCCGAAACATCCCCGCAAAGGCCCATTTGGAACCCATTACCCGTGGTCCGAAGGTGCTCGAAACGTACCCATATATTTTTTCGACCATCTCGTCGTTGGCATCGATGTTTACGCCGGATTGTTCGTAGCTGATGTATTTACTCATTTGTCTGGGACCAATCATCAAACATATGCATTTGATAACGCTCCAAAATGAATTTGTTCACCGCAGTATCTATCGGTATTGGGTATTTGCCGCTCCAGCAGGCGGTGCAATAGTTCTCCGCCGGCAAAGTCGCACAAGATAGCAGCCCTTCCAGCGACATATAACCGACACTGTCCACTTCGAGAAATTCTTTAATTTGTTTCAGATCGCGATTATTTGCCAGCAGCTCTTCTTTGGTCGGAAAATCTACGCCGTAAAAACAGGGATGCCTGATTGGTGGACAGCTCACTCGCATATGGATTTGTTTCGCACCAGCCTGGCGCAATGCTCTAATCTTACCTCTTGTGGTTGTGCCGCGAACTATCGAATCGTCTACCACTACAACGCTTTTGCCTTCCACAACCTCTTTTACCACCGCAAGCTTAAGTTTAACCTCAACCTCCCTCATCTTCTGCTCTGGACTGATAAACGTCCGACCTACATAGTGGCTCCTGACCATCCCCATATCGAATGGTATCTTGCTTTGTTGAGAGTACCCTATCGCTGCCGATGTCCCCGAGTCCGGCACAGGTATTACAACATCCGCATCAGCAGGGTGTTCTATTGCCAGTCGTCTTCCGAGCTTTTTTCTAAACTCATGCACATTTTCACCAAAAATGGTGCTGTTTTGTTTGGCGAAATAAATATGCTCGAAGATACAGTGGGCAGGCGTGACAGTGCCCGGCGTAACAAAAAATCTGCTGGAGAGGCCTTTTTTATCCATCCGAACAATTTCGCCCGGGGCGACCTCACGAAGAAACTTCGCTCCGACCGTATCAAAAGCGCAGCTCTCGCTGGCAACGACGTAAACGCCTTTCTCGGTTTGACCGATACACAAAGGCCTGATGCCGTAAGGGTCCCTGGCCGCCTCAATCCGGTCAGCATACAAAAACAGCAGACAATATGCTCCCTGCAGATGATTTAACACATGAGCCAGCGGGTCGGGCTTGCTGACGTGCGTCGGCTTGGCGAGCAAATGAATAACTATTTCAGTATCGGAGGTAGATTTGAAGATACTGCCGTATGCTTCATACTCGTCCCGCAATAGTGCCGCATTTATAAGATTGCCGTTATGTGCCACCGCCACTTGCCCACGCGAGTACTCGCTCAAAAACGGCTGGCTGTTTATCAACTTGCTCGAACCCGTGGTCGAATACCGCACGTGGCCGATAGCTATCGGGTTAGCCAGTTTTTCTAAAAGGCCCGTACCGCTGCGGAAAACTCTGTTTACCGACCCCATTCCTTTGTAACACTCGATAAATTCAGCGTTACTTGAAGCAATTCCTGCTGACTCCTGACCGCGATGCTGAAGACTGTATAAGCCAAAATAGGTCTTTTGAACCGCTTCAGGGTCTCCAAAAATACCGAAAAGACCGCAGCTTTCTTTCCTTTCGAACACGACCCACCTTAAGTTCGTCGCACGGGGCCCGGCCCACGTCGCACGAGAGACGAGAGACGAATTAAATCGACACACAGTGCACAACAAAAACGTAGTTTAGTGAATCAGCCAGGTCAAGTCAAATAATTTGCATCGCCAAGACGCTTTAGGTGAGCAAACTTGTGCTGCTTAGTCTGAGAGAGTATATCTTTTGGTGTTAAATACGAATGTCATAAACGAAGGTCATAAACGAATGTCAGGTCTTTTGAACCGCCTATTTAATACGAATGTCATATTATCGGGTAGATTGGCACGGAATTTGCTATTCGAATCGAATTCGTATTCGCATTCGAATTAACGAAATATTATTCGTATTCGAATTCGAAGGACGAGAACACTCATTCGAATACGAAATCGCAATCGAAATGGGGGGGTAAAAAATCCCGTCCCCCCTGCTTTCTTGCGAAAGCAAAAAAGAGGGGATAAAAGTGTTGACTTATTTACTTGCTGATTGGATAATTACCCGTTTACAAAGACTTTTAACATTTAAAACTCAGGAAAGGATAAATTTATGAAAACCTGTATTTCTCGCCAAACCCTCCAAATTGCGACAACCGCAGCTTGTTTTGTAATACTTTTTGCCCCCGTGCTTTCTGCGAAAGCAAAAGCGAAGGCGAACTCTCAGGCTACGGCAGGCTCCGTCCTGACGAGTGGGCCCAATACAGTTTCAATTGAACCGAATGTACCCCCGGCTACGGCACGCTCCGCCGTGACGAGTGAACCGAATACGCCTGCCACGAGAGACGAGAGACGAGGGACGAGGGACGAGGTCGCTGTTACCGTCAATGGTGTTGATATTAACGAAAGCCGGATAGAAGAGCGGCTCAAACCGCAGCTTGCGAAAGTTGGCGCACAACTGCCGTCGGCCTTTGTTGAGCAATACAAAAACCAGCTCAGAGGGCAGGTCCTCGAAGGGATGATAGTTGAGCAGTTGCTGGACGGGAAGGTCAAAGAAAACAACATCATAGTTACTGAGGAAGAGGTGGTTGGGCACCTTGAGAAGGCAGCTGCCCAGCAGAACCTGTCGCTGTCTGATATCAAGGAAATGATGGAGGCTCGTGGCCAAAGCTTTGACGAGGCGAAACAGCGAATAAAAAAAGGTATGGCCTATCAGAAACTTATGGAAGCCCAATGGGCCGGTAAGATAAACGTTACAGAAGACGATGCCAAAAAGTATTATTCTGAAAATGCAAAACAGCTGGAACAGGTCAGAGCAAGTCATATCCTCATAAAACCTCATACCGCTGACCCAAATACCGACCCAAACGAGGCAAAAGCAACAGCCAAAGCAAAGGCCGAGGACCTGCTTAAACAAATCAAAGATGGAGCCGATTTTGCCGAATTAGCACGGGCTAATTCAGATTGCCCTTCATCTAAACAAGGCGGCGATTTGAATTTCTTCGCTCGAGGTCAAATGACCCCTGCTTTTGAAGAGGCAGCTTTTGCATTAAAACCCGGACAGGTCAGCGATGTCGTGGAAACCCAGTTCGGATATCACATAATAAAGGTAACAGACCGTAAAAATGATACTTTTGAGAAGGCAAAAGACGATGTAATGAAGCTGCTGACACAACCCAAACAAGCCGAGTTTGCCGAAGAATATATTGCGTCGCTCAAGGCTAATGCAAAAATCGTTTACCCCCCCGGCAAAGAGCCGAATGCTCCAGCCGCCAGCCCGGCAACAACGGCTCCGCCTCGTCCTAAACCGACTCAGCAACCGGAAGATAAAACCAAAATTGAATAATAGCCGCTAATAATCCGCCAACCTGCCCGCTTGGCTGGTTGGCGGACTTCATCATAGACAATAATGCATCTCAGATGTGTCCGCAGAGCATCGGAAAAGCACCAAGCCAGTTCTTTGTTCCTCGGCTTCAAGATACCGCAGCCAGGTCCGCATCGCCGGAATACGTCGGAGACACCAAACACAAAAAGGGACGTTTAGGCACCTTCCGCAGCAAGTCGCAAAAGGGGAATTTGTTTGGGAATTTGCCCTGCAAGAATAAATTACAAAATTTTTGGTAAAATTTAGAGTAATTTGCTGACAAACGCCGATATGCACTATGTATAAGTAATTATGTTTTCTTCAGGCAATCATCTGCAGATTTTTTAAGGACCATAGGCGCCTTTCAGGGACGAAGATATGTCAAATCAACCAAGGGTAGCAAAGGTATTGGCGGCACTCCTGGTTTCAATGACCCTCGGGGCAATAGTTTTAATGGCCCTCGGCAACAACCCTCCCTCTGCTGGCCCATTTTGCCTCTCCAGTTATTATCGTCTTGACCCCATCGAAAAAGCTATTTCTTCTCAAGCTGCCCAATCCCATTATCGTTGGAACTGCATCGAAATCTACTATAGCAACACCAAAGCCGGAAACATCGAACAGTTGGCTTCGCTCAGTGGCCTATCCAGTCCAGAGGACATCAACTATCACTTTGTTATCTGTAATGGCCTTGGTGCCGATGACGGCCAAATACAGCCAACCGAAAAATGGCAAAGACAGTGGTCTATCGTACCGGGGCAAACCTGGTATGGCAGCAGTCAGACTATCCGCATCTGTGTTATAGCAGATGACAAAACCATCCGCCCAACAAACCTCCAGATAAAAAGGGTAGAAGCACTCGTAGAGGCGCTGTCCAGAAAGTTTAACATTCAGCCTCAATATATCTACTACCCAAGTAATTGGAAGTAGCGACAAGGCCCTATAAAAAGCCAGGCAAAATAGTCTCACCGGGCTTCTTTCACAGTATCTGGTTTCAGCAGACTGAAGTCTTCTTTCTCTGTTAACACCACCCATGCCCGCCAGTCTTTTTTGTTAATTCGCACCGGCTTGATTGACTTTACGTCTTCCAGCCAGACCAAAAAGCCGAACCTGCAGTCGCTTTTGCTTCGCCAGTATTCGTCACTGCCGATGATATAGTGGTTATATTGCTTCTTTATCTCGATTATTTGCTTTGATGTGAGGTTTTCGAAATTTTTAACCGTTGCAACAGTGGCTATAGCACAAACCGGCCCGGAACTTACCTTTAAAAATAATTTATCGCCGGGCAAAACATCTCCAATAGCATGGTGTTTTGTTTTGGCAAAGCGGGATTCGATGCGTTTTTGACCGGCTAAAATTGCATCTAAATACGGCTTTTTCAAAATCACCAGATGATAATTTGTCATAAAATCAGCCATTTATCATAAAAACTTAGCCGATAAATGGCAACTACTTTGACGGATGGTTCAAAAATTCCTATAATCAACCTGGTTTTTTGAGGACAAAAGGATGGAACCAGTTTTAATCGCTGTGGTTATCGTTTTGATTGTATCTGTTTTAGGCCTTTTAGTTTGGCTTATCAGCGTCAACTTCGCCGGCAGAAAAGAAATTGCCGGCCAGGCAGCTGGCATCAGTCTGCTTCAGCAGCAACTCGAATCGCTAAAAGCCGCTCAGGATAAAACCTCGGAAAATTTGCAAAAGTCTCTGCAGACAGGCCAAACCACACTTACCCAGAGCTTACAATCCAGCCAGCAGGTCTTAAGCCGGCTAAACACTCAAATCGGTGAGTTGCAGGGCACTAACAAACAAATGCTACAGGTTGGAACCGAAGTCAGGCGACTTCAGGATATTTTAAGCAGCCCCAAGCTGCGAGGCCAGATGGGCGAGTGGTCGCTCGAAAATCTCCTTGCTCAAGTCCTGCCGAAAGATAGTTACAAACTCCAATACGCCTTCAAAGACAACCAAAAGGTCGATGCTTTGATTCAATTGGCCGACTTTTCAGTCTCCGTCGATGCGAAGTTTCCGTTGCCGGGCTTCGAAAAGATAGTTGCTGCGGAAACAGAAGAGGAAAAAACAAAACTTCGCAAACTATTCCTTAAAGACGTAACCGCTCATATCGACAAAATTGCATCCGATTACATCAGACCTGCTGAAGGCACGTTGGATTTTGCCTTGATGTATATACCAGCTGAAAACATTTATTACGAAACGATTGTCAAATACGCAGGCGAAACGCAGGATATTTTGCAGTACTCACTGGAGAAAAAGGTAATCCCCGTATCACCGAATCTTTTATATGTGTATCTTATGACGGTTGTGATGGGTCTGCACGGCCTGCAGATAGAAAAACAGGCAGCGGAAATCCGCCAGAATCTAAAACGCCTGAACGCCTCTTTCGCAGATTTTGTTTCCATCTGGGACATACTCGGCAAACATCTTCGAAACGCTTACAGTCAATATGATGAAGGCCACAAAAAACTCGACCGCTTCGGAATGCAACTGGACCAAATACAAGGCGAAAAACCAGAAGGGCAAGCGTAGACAAAACGAGGATCAATTAGAACCGTGGGAGAGACACACGGCTAAATATTATGGCAAAAACATTGGGTTATATGTTGACTTGGACTACCTATGGGACATGGTTGCAGGGCGATAAGAGAAGGTACGTAAAGAAAGGACAGACATTTCCCGCCAACGAGGAGTTGTTAAAAGCCAATAAGGAATCCCAGGCCAGCGAAACTGTGCGTCTTTCACCGCAACAGAAAAAGCTCGTTCATAACGCGATTATCAATGAGGCCGAAAGAATCGGTCAGAAAATATTTGCCATTGCCGTCTATTCAAATCATGTTCACCTTGTCGGTGAATATACCCCCAAACCAATTGCAGATATAGTTGCATATTATAAAAAAGCAGGCCGATTGGCGTTGAAAGAAAATGGAACTGTCGGCAAAGTCTGGACTAAGGGTTATGATAAACGTTATTGTTTTGACCAAAAGACCTTGCAGCAGGAAATTCAATATGTTCAAAATCATAACCTCACGTGAAACGTGGGGCTAAATATTTAGCCCCCGGTTTCACCGGGGGTTAGCGAGGCGGCTAATGGAAACCAAAAAAACTAATAAAAATATGACCCTGTCGTTTTTAGCTATGGTTTTAGCGGTAGTGGTTTTCGCTGCGGTTGGTGCTCATCTTTTCAAAAATCGCTCAGCCAGCCTCATTGGCACTATGGCCCCTGCAATCCAGATAGATGAATGGATTACGCCACAGCCGCCGAGCCAATCAGACCTCAACGACCGGGTGTATGTCCTTGAGTTTTGGGCAACCTGGTGTCCGCCCTGCGTGCAGTCAATTCCTCATATGATTCAACTGGCGGATAAATATAAGGATAAAGCTGTCCCCTTCATAGCTCTTTCTACAGACAGCTCTTCAGAACCAGTGAAAAAAATGGTGAAAGACAAGGGCATAAATTATTATGTTGGAATGGATAACGGCTTATCCGACAAATTTTCCGTCCGCGGCATCCCATCAGCTTTTATTATAGGCCGCAGCGGCCAAGTCGTATGGCAGGGCCACCCAATGAAATCAGATTTTGAAACCGCCCTTATCAACGCCCTGAACGCCACGCCCCCGGCGGCTCCAGACACAAAATAAATAAGATGATTTACGAGGACCTCAAAGACAAAAAGGTTTTAGTTACCGGCTCAAGCAGTGGTATCGGCCAGGCAACGGCCGTTATTTTCAGTAAGCAGGGCTGCTTCGTCGGTGTTCATTATTTCCAAACAAAAAAAGGCGGCGAAAAAACGCTCGAACAGGTCAAAAAATACAGCGACGGTGTCCTGCTTTGTGCAGATATGCGCGACGAAAAACAGGTAAACCAAATGGTCGAGCAGTTTGCCGAAATCGCCGGCGGCATCGACATCCTCATCAATAATGCCGGCTCGCTCATTGACCGTCAGCCCTTCGAAACCGCAACTCTCGATTATCACGAAGACGTATATGCTACCAATGTCCGCAGCATCTTTCTGGCGACAAGAGCAGCACTGCCCCATCTGAAAAAGACCAAAGGCAATATCGTCAACATCGGCTCAATCGCCGGCCATCACGGCGGAGGGGACGGCTCAGGAATCTACGCCGGGGCAAAAGCGGCCGTCGCCACCGAGACTATCGCTATGGCTAAGGAATTCGCTCCCTATGGCATCCGGGTAAACAGCGTACTGCCGGGCTTTATTGACACTCGCTTCCACCAGCGTTTCAGCAACGCTGAACGTAAAAAAGAAATTGCCCGGCAAACCCCACTCGGAAGAAATGGCACCGCAGAGGACGTGGCTAAAGCGGTGTTGTTCCTCGCAAGCGAGGCTGCTGCTTTTATCACCGGCGAATATATCGCCGTAAATGGCGGCTTGTATATGAGGGCCTGAAAAACAATTCTTGCACTTGGCAGCTTTTTTGCTATAAAGGTGTTTGGCAATATAATAAATCAAAAAGAATAAAGAACGAGACAGATTCTAAATGCGACCTTACGCACGGATGCAAACAGACGGGAACCATATTTGCAAAACACTGCAAATGAGGACCTCCCTCAAAAGCAATAAAATACGTTTGGGAGCCCCAAAAAGACAATGGGTAATCCAGCCGCCGCACCCTGATGCCGGCGAATTTGCCAAATCACTGAAAGTCTCGCCTCTTTTGGCACAGGTTTTAATCAATCGCGGAATAACCGATGTCCACACCGGTTCCGTTTTTCTAAAGCCGAAACTGAACGAGCTTATCAGCCCGGAGCTGATGCCGGGTGTCAAACCAGCGGTCAGCCGAATAAAACAGGCCGTCAAAGGCAGGGAAAGAATCACCATTTATGGCGACTATGATGTAGACGGAATTACGGGAGCGGCAATTCTCTGGCAGATTCTGACGCTGCTCGGTGCCGATGTAAATTTCTATATCCCCCACCGTATCGATGAAGGTTACGGCCTAAACGAAGAAGCTATCCAGACGCTGGCGCAGACCGGCACCAAACTTTTAATCACCGTTGATTGCGGTATCACCGCAGTTAAATCGGCAGAGCTCGCCGGGCGATTAGGCCTCGACCTGATAATAACCGACCATCACCCCCTTGACCACGAATTACCAAAAGCCGTCGCCGTTGTCCATCCTGCGATGGACAAATCTTACCCCAACCAGGACTCATCCGGCTCAATGGTCGCCTTTAAGTTGGCCTGGGCAATAGCTAATGAATTCACTACCTCCACTCGTTTTACTTCACAAAATCGAAGCAGTGGAGGAAAACTCGAACCAAAACTACGCGAATTTATGCTCAACGCAACTTCTCTGGCAGCTATGGGCACCATCGCCGATATCGTAGACCTGCGGGGTGAAAATAGAATTCTGACAAGCTATGGACTCAAGTCCTTACCGCAGTGCAAACTCTCTGGCGTCCAGGCCCTCATCGAATCGGCCGGCCTGACGGGACAGGGGCTCGATAGTTTTCGCATCGGTTTTCACCTTGCACCAATGCTTAATGCTGCCGGGCGGATGGGACACGCACGATTGGCCGTGGAGCTCTTAATAAACGACAGTCCCGTTCGCTCGACGGAAATAGCCCAATATCTCAAAGAGCAAAACGACCAGCGACGCCAATGCGAGCAAAAGATATTTGAGCAGGCCCGTGAAAAAATAGTCGAGCAAGGCCTGGACCACCCCAACCAGGTGAGCTTTGTCCTCGCAGGCCAAACCTGGCACACCGGCGTAATAGGCATAGTAGCATCGAGAATTGTCGACATTTACCATCGTCCGACGATTATGATTAACATAGGAAACGCCGAAAACAACATCGCCCAGGGTTCCGCACGCTCGATAGACGGCTTCTGTTTGCTCAGCGCAATCAGGGCCTGCTCGCACCATTTGGTTAATTTCGGCGGCCACAAAATGGCTGCCGGTATAACCATCGAAACCAAAAAAATTGACCGGTTCGCAGCCGATTTCGAGACCTACGCAAAACAGCACCTCAGCAAAAACGACTGTGTCGCCAAACTCTATATCGATGCTGCAGCACCATTGAGCGAATTTAGAAAAGAAACCGTTGCCGAACTCCAGATGCTCGGCCCTTATGGCCAGGGCAATCCCAGCCCGGTCTTCACAACAAAAGGCGTTCGTCTTGCCTCTCCACCGAAAATTTGCGGCGCAAGGGGTAACCACTTGCAGCTTGCAATAACAGACAATACAAATGCTGTCCGCTGCATCGGTTTCGGGATGGGAAAATTAGAAAAAAAATTGCTTGAACACGAGTTCTTCGATGTCGCTTATCAGCCCCAGCTCAATACCTATAACGGCAGCTGCAACGTCGAGTTCGTCCTGGTTGACATCCGGCTGGAGTAAGGTAGGAATCGAAACACAACTTTAAAGGTTTGGGTCTTGGATTTTTCCCGCCTCGATTGTCAACTTGTCGATTTTGAACTGGCCCAGAGTAGCTGCTAAATTGAGAAAGTCTGCTGGCTCACCATTGCCTATAGCTAATGCGATATGACCCGCATCGAAGCCTTTCGGCGTTCTTGTTGCGTCGAGCCCAATCCACTTGTCGCCCACGTATGCCTCAACCCACGCATGACCGCCAAACACATTTTCTCGACCGGCAAATGCCTTCACGTAAACAAGACCGAAAACTATCCTCGCCGGTATCCCGATTGCGCGGCACATCGACGCCGTCAGTACCGCAAACTCGGTGCAGTCACCGACTTTGCTGGCTGCAACTTCCGCCGCTGACGCATAACCAACGGACATACTCCTGTTCTCGATGTATTTAGACACAAACGCTTCAATCTTCTTGACGGCCTCTGCCGCATCTTTGGTGTCGCTCACCGCACGTTTGGCAAGCTCGATTATATCATTGTAGTCGCTCTGCACAAATCTTGTGGGCTTCATTGCCTCTAATGTATTGCTGTCCTTGCCTTCATAAGGAAACCTCGCACCTGCCGGTGCAGCAACAGGTCTGACAGTCACGATTACTCCGCCTTCCCTGAGCTGCTCCACACCTTGGTTATCACTGGATGGTATCATCAGCTTCGTCGATTGGCCGCTCGGCTTAAGGTAATAGGTAACCGATTTAGCCGACTCAATATTATTTAACGGCTCCGGGCTGGCTAAAAACATCTTGTCAACCAGTTCCAGAACATCGTTCTCCCCTAATGCAAACTCCTTGGTGCAGGCAATCATCTCAATTTGCTGCGTCCCGGCCATTGGCGTAATGCTTTTTTTGGCATCACTGTTTTCATCAACATAACTGGTGTTGACAATCTCACCGCCTCCTGGTGCCTTAAAGGTAGTCTTAACCTCCGTCAAAGCCACGAAACGTCCCAGCAGGTCAACATTTTGTTTCGGCCCAATATGTATTTTAGCTTCGATGGCCTGTAAGCTGGCCGAGTCAAATTGTCTGACGCTATACTCCAAACCTTCCTTAAGACCTTTCTCAAGCTGCAGCAAACGTAGGCCCTCAGTCATCACTGCGCCGCTCGGCCATCCGACTGTTTTCTTTTGCTCTCTCCCCATCGAAGTAGCTGTCGCATCCACTATCCACAGCTCATCCACTGTCCCCGAGATACTCGCCGTCGTCGCACCGAAATCCTGCACAATCTTAAAACCTAATGGCTTGCCGTCGGTCGTTTCGATGTCGGTTTTCGTCGTATGTACCTTTACCGGAGTGCCAGCTCGGCTCACCTGAATGCTCGTCTCTTGGGTGGTGGTCACTTTTCCATCAGCCGCGACACGGCTTCGTATTGCATGGCCGATCTTCTTACCTTCCATAAACACGGCATAATACTCGGTTTCGTCCAACGCAGACACCGGCCCTGCTGCTACAAATATCAGGAAAATGCTAAAAAGATATCTAACTTTCATAATTCAACCCCTTTCGTTCTCCTCGATTTTCAAAAAACACTCCTGACCATCATAAACATAAAGCTCTGAATTTTCATCGCAATTTTTTCTCCGTTGGCTAAAATATACGTAAATCCCTTGCGACATAACGTTATGATTTTTGATGAGCTAATAAAACTCGTTTCTTCAGATAAGGCGCCCGATATTCGCGTTGATTCGCGTCTTGTCAAAGCCGGTGATATTTTTGTGGCCGTTGAAGGTGCAGTATATGATGGCCGCGACTTCATCGACCAGGCCCTCGCCAACGGTGCTAAATACATCGTTTGCCAAAAAAATAAATCGAGCATCGAGTATCGAGCATCGAGTATCGAGACTATTTTTGTCGATGATTCTTCAAAAGCTGCAGCGGTTCTGGCACAAGCGAGTATAGGCAATCCTGCTTCAAAATTGACCAATCTCGCCGTCACCGGAACTAATGGCAAAACCACAGTCGCTTTTCTTGTCCGCTCTTGTATACAAATCGCCGGCCAAAAATGCGGCCTTATCGGCACAATCGTCTACGACACAGGCGCAGCGAGCTTCGAAGCAAGCCTGACAACCCCCGATTGCCTGACCATCGCCGAGAAACAATCGCAAATGCTAAAGGCCGGCTCAAAATATATGGTCATCGAAGCCAGCAGCCACGCCCTCGCTCAAAACCGCCTGGCAGCTATCGATTTTAAGGCCGCCGCATTTACTAACCTTACCGGCGACCATCTCGATTACCACAAGACCAAAAAAGAATATCTTGCAGCCAAAACAAAACTTTTTGCCGCTCTTTCACCTGAGGCTATAGCGGTCTTAAATAAGCAATCTTCAGAAGCCGAGCTTATAGCTAAGCACACCAAAGCAAGAATCTTGTGGTACGCGATTGAAGAGCAAGCCGATATTACTGCCCACATAGAATCGATGGACGTAAATGAAACAGTTTTCACCTTAGAATACGCTGGCCAATCATCCCTCGTCTCTCCTCCCTCGTCCCTCGTATCTTCCCCATCGTCTCTCGTCCCTCGTCCATCATCCATCGTAAGGACACCTCTACTGGGTCTGCATAATGTCAGCAACCACCTGGCGGCAGCAGGACTATGCCTCGCTGCAGGATTTGATTTGGAGACGATAGCAGGCGGCCTCTCAGCTCTGCAGGGTGTGCCAGGCCGATTGGAGAAAGTCGATTGGAATGGTGATTTTACTGTACTGGTTGATTATGCACACACCGACGACGCTTTGAAAAATGTCCTCTCAACACTAAAACCCCTGTGCAAAGGCAGTTTGAAGGTCGTCTTCGGCTGTGGCGGAGATAGGGACAGAACCAAACGCCCGCGAATGGCTAAGGTCGTTGAACAATTAGCCGACTTTGTAATTGTAACCAGCGATAATCCTCGGACCGAAAAACCGCAGGCCATCATAAACGAAATCGTCGCCGGCTTTGAACGCACGACGCATCACGCACGACGCACGACAAAGATAATTGAACCCGACAGGAGAAAAGCTATTGAGCTGGCTATAAAAAGTGCCGACAAAGATGACATTGTCCTTATCGCCGGCAAAGGCCACGAAAACTATCAAATAATCGGCAAACAAAAATTCCCTTTTAGCGACAAGACAATCGCTCGGGAATGCTTGGCAAAAAGAAAATGAAAAAATTCCCTATCAAAGACCTGGCCCGGATAATAAAAGCACACCCGATAAATCGAGTATCGAGTATCGAGCATCGAGCATCGAATTTCACCGGTGTAAGTACCGACTCGCGAACTACTAAGACCGGCGATTGTTTCTTTGCTATCGCCGGCGATAATTTCGATGGCCACAACTATATTAATGACGTCTTCGCCAAAGGTGCCGTTTGCGCCGTCGTCAGCAGGAATATTGATTCCGCCGGAAATTGCCTGTTGAAGGTCGATGATACTATAAAAGCTCTCGGCGACTTTGCTGCCGAATTCCGCCGATTGATGAATTTCAAAGTTGTTGCAATCACCGGCTCCGTCGGCAAGACCACCGTAAGGCAAATCGCCTATCACGTCTTAAGTCAGCATTACCGTGTCTTTCAATCTCCGAAGAACTTTAATAATCAAATCGGCCTGCCGCTGTCTCTACTTGGCGCCGACCCGGAACACCAAATCGTTGTCGTTGAACTGGGTACCAACCATCCTGGCGAAATCGCATATCTCACTGACATTGCTCAGCCGAACATCGCAGTTGTAACAAATATTTATCCAGCCCATCTGGAAGGCTTCGGCAACGTGCAAACTATCGCGAAGGAAAAATTGTCCATTGTGGAAGGGCTATTAGATGATGGTATCTTGATAGTCAACGCCGATCTGGTCAAAGGATTAAATAACTACCAATTACCAGTTACCAACCACCAAATTATAACTTTCGGCAAATCAGATA